>Ga0172377_10006018_pt1 | contig 12482 bp, 14 predicted proteins | sample Pumphouse3metaG_FD_119749 | JGI IMG/M metagenome (GOLD analysis project Ga0172377, IMG submission 119749) | Leachate microbial communities from a municipal landfill in Southern Ontario, Canada - Pumphouse #3 metaG | ecosystem: Engineered > Solid waste > Landfill > Unclassified | place: Canada... | reverse complement strand
TGGATCCGATTTATACTCCTGATGCATATAATTCGTGGTGGGAATTGGTATGCTATGTTTCTGCTAAATTGCTTAACGATAACGGTTGGTTCATCTTTAAATCAGACGATTATACAGCCCGTGAAGTATATCATATAACTCAAAAAACTTTCAATTATTCATATTCTGTAATTTGGGACAAAGGGAGAATTGGTCTTGGACGCAAATACAGAAAACAACACGAGATTATAGAAATCTATTCACATTACTTCCAAAAGCAATTTTGGAACCAAAAATCATCACGTAAAAAAAAGATGAAATGTCGGGATCTCACAGGTAAAAAAACGACCATAAAAGTAGAAAAGAAATGGCATGGTTCAAGCAAAGGTTTGGCGTTTCCAAGTGTGATTAAAGTCGCAAATTATAATTCAGGAACATTAGGGGAGGATCCTCATGAACATATCAACCAAACCCCGGAGCAATTATGGTATCCGTTTATAAAATATTGTTGTCCTGAGAAAGGAATGATCTTAGATTTGACTGCGGGGACGTTTTCCATTATGAAGGCTGTAAAATACCTTAATGAAAAGGAAAAGACTGATAGAAAGTATTGGGGTATTGAACTGGTTGAAAATTCTTGCAATCAGGCAAAACTACTTTTAGAGAATCAAAATTCATTAGAAAACTATCTGGTGAGATCATGAACTTGGAGGAATATATAAATGTGAATATTATCGCATTTGAGAAATGGTATATCAGGAATTTAGACTTAGAATTTGAAGACTGGGAATATGTTCTAAAGGATTTTGCCATCGGATTATTCCAATTCAGCGAATTCAGTCTTAACTCGATTGTTCCTTCATTATATTCCTCGATATACATGCGCCCCAGGATTAAATATGGAGCATTAAAACCAATCGGGCAAGGGTATAATGCAACCGAGTTTAATCAAATGTTCTACAGATGGTATTCAGAATATCAAAATCGAGAAACAAATCGTGAAATCGCTGTTTCACGTAAAATCATGAGCACTACAATATTATCAAAAATGAGGTAAAAAACATGAAATTTCTGGACGTATTTGCTGGGATCGGGGGATTCAGGCTTGCTCTTGAATTGGAAGGTTTCAAATGTATTGGTTCAATTGAAATAAATCATCATTGCAGAAGATTTTATCAGTCAATTTTCAATACGTCAAATGAATTTTACCATGATGACATTTTATCAATCGATGTAAATAAAATTCCAGATTTTGATGTAATGACTGCAGGATTTCCGTGTCAGCCGTTCTCAAACGCTGGAAAACGGGAAGGGTTACGGGATGAGAGAGGATCAAAAATCTGGGAAAAAATGTTTGAAATACTTAGAATTAAACAGCCAACGCATTTTATCGGTGAAAACGTTAAGGGATTGCTTAGCCAAGATCAAGGAAAAGCCTTCGCTTACTTTCTCTGTAAAATGGACGAATGCGGGTATGATGTGGAATGGGATTTGTTCGACTCACGATGGTTCAATGTCCCACAAGCCAGAGAGCGAATATTCATTGTTGGACATCTTAGAAACAAATCCAGATGCCGAATATTTCCTATCCGAGAAAAGGAAAAAGTCACTTATAGAATACACGAACAGACACAAGAAACGAAGGAACGGATTTGCCCCGAAAATTGTCATGGATCAACGATAACACCGAAAGACAGAAACTACAATACACTAATAGCAAGTGTTTTAACAGCACACAATTCAATCTACTCAAAATGCACGATATTATCAAGTAAAAAGCGACATGAATTTTCTAAAGACAACTCTGGCAGTGCAAAAACATTGCTTTCTTCAGATTGTGCAAAAAACAATCACATGACACTAATAAAGTTGGATCAGACAAACGGAAACATGAAAAAACGAGTACAAGAACGTAAAGAGTCGTGGACTCTGGACACAACAAACAATATGGCAATAATGCAAGACTGGGAATTGCGTGTTCTATCTTGTCTGGAACGTTTCAGACTGCAAGGATTTCCAGACAATTTCCATCAAAAAGCGGCTGAAATGGGATTCTCAAGATCAATGATCTCGCATTTCACAGGAAATACAATCACAGTTCAAATCGCTCAAACTATTGCACGTAAATTGGATAACGAAAAAATTAGAACTAGGAATATGCAAATGTCAATAGACAGTTATATCAAAAACGAGGTTGAATAAAAATAGAGGATTCAAAATCAAATAACATGGATTGGGACGATCTCGACATAGAATTGAGAGATTTATTGATGTTTGCACAGCGAATAAAATTGATCGAAATTAATACAGGATCCTCAACTATTCAACTGCATCATACGGTCAAGAAAGATGATGAAAATCACTACTTCAGACGTATGAAACAAATTAAAGCACGAGTTTATGAATTTGAGCGTGAATTTCTGACACGAACATTTTCACAACTCTTTTTCTCTAAATATAATACTCAATTAATTATGTTTTATGAATGCAATATGTTATTTTTAGATTTGTCAAAAAATCGAAAAATTGCTAATGTAACAAGTCAAAAAAATGAGGTTCAGGCGAAAAGTAGATCTAAAAAGCGTCAGGCTGATCTTTTTTTTGAAACAAGAACCGACTCAACCAAGGTGTCGGATCCTCGGTTAAAATCGCCTACAGAACGCTGGGAACAGTTTGCAGATCTTATCGAATCTAAAAAGATAGAGATGGCGATCTGGATTAGCAAAATAAAAAGGGACCATAACTATGATCCTATGGGTAGAATCGATGAGTTTTCAGATTTATTTAAGAAACTGGTCGATCATTACAATTTGACATTTCTAAATAAAAGTGGATATGATAGATTGGTCGGAAAAAATGACGGATTCTGTTTTTCAATGACAATGAATAAAAGCGGTCATATTCACTTATGGGTCAACCAGACGAGAGGTTATTATGATTGGACGTTATTTATCAAACAATTTTTTAATGAATTTCAATTTTTATCATTTGATGAGCAATCGCAGTTATTGCAGTGTTTTGAATATTCCAGGAATAAACTATTTATTCTTGAAACAGCGAAAACGATAGGACCAAAATCTCTAATTGATGCCAATTGGAAAGGCGCATGTGTTGCTTGCAAGCGTCTCATCTGGAAGGGCAAATTTAATGATGTAATGGTCTGGATCGATTATTCAAAAGGCCCGGCAGAGATCGAGTTTCATGGTGCGGAAGGTCCATGTCGTCTGATGCAAGAGTTATTAACAATGCCTTACGAGATTGCTGAAAGTATGGGGCGATTTGAAAGCATTCTTGAGGAATTCCTAACACAATTTGAATTCATCGAACAAGGTTTTATGGATCTCTCCCAGACTATCGCTAAAAATCATGATGCTTTAATCCAGAACATTAAAGAATCTAAATCCCAAGAGGGAACTCACTTTGATATTTTATCAAGCAATCAAAGGGGAATCATTACAACATTAGATAACAGATTTAATGATGTAGATTTTCAGTTGCAACAAATTTATGATCAAAATTCAGGAAATCAAATTGTGCTCCTGGACTCAATTCACAATAATCACGAAGAGGTCATTCAAGTGGTCCAATACACATCGAACAAAATGTTATCAGGTTTAGAAGTATTGGATAAAAAAATTGACTCAAAATTTGATGATCTCTATAGAGAAATTGTTGAGATGATGGATACTCATAACGAAAAATTCAAGAATAATTTGTATTTAGTAATCCGTGCGATTCATAATATACCTGGTGCGACAATCAATGAAATCTCTCAGTTTTTCAATTCCGAAGATATTGATATTAAAATCAAACAAATATATGCTTATGTAAAACGGCTTGAAAATGAAGGATTGATTAAAAAACTGACAATAAATGAAAGCGCTGGACGGAAAGGAAGAAAGAACCAGCGAATATTTCTAAAACGAATTAGGAGGAGATAATTTGGAACAATTTAATGAACTATATAATAAAATTAGAGAATTAAGAAAAATTAATGAAGAAATTGAAAAGAATCAAAAAAAAGTCGAAGAAAAGGAATTGGTTCTGAATTATGGACAACAAAAAGCAAATGCATGATTCTAAAGAATATCTGGAAAACGAAACAAGTAATAAACGTAAAAATCAAGAACAAATAAAATTCTGGGTATCAAAAGAAAAAAAGCAATATATTGATTCAATAAAAAAAAACTAAATCTTGATTATAGAGGTCTTTTTATTCCTGCTTTAGAGTTTTTCATGAATATGCTTGATAACAATGTAATGCAGTCTTCGAATAATACAACAAATATCATTCTCAATGAAATTAGTGATCTGAAAAAATGTATTGATGACTTACACAAACAACGCAATTCGCTTAACTCTGAAATAGGAGACCTAATTAAGTCTCAGCAACAATCCAAAATCGAGTTTTCGCAAACATTAAAAAATAAGATAGTTGAGTATGTGAAAAAGTTCAAGAGAATCGATACCCCTGTGTTAGCAAGATTAGTTGAGATCGATGAGCCTGGTATATTATTCGATCTTGCGTTAAATATTGAGGAAATTGAATTAGATAAAGAATACTACTGGGTTATGAAAAACAATGAAAAATAACATACAAATGAATAACGATACAGAAGATTTAATTATCAAATGTCCGCAGTGCGAAAAGAGAGATATGCGTGATTTACCAGGGAATATATTCAGGTGCAATTCGTGCGATCTGATCCTAAAAACTGATCATTTAAAATTATTCCTGAAAAATAGTTATAAATCATATAGATTTATTGGTCAACAACGCAATCGACTATTAAATTTCGCTTATTACTTATTTACAAAAAGAAAAACACTTTTAGACGCACTATATGAGGACGTCTATGAGTTTTTCGAAAAGAACGTAAATAAAAAGAATGCAACCGAAGAGGCAAAGGAAAAATGGCGAACAGTGCTCAATAAATATTATGAGTATGAGCAAGAATACCATTTGAAAAATGATATTGATAGAAAAATAATTAATCCAGTCCCGTCAAGAACATTTTATAGATTTAAAGATAAAATAAATGAGAATGATTTCACGCAGAAATATTTGACGAAAGATACAATGGTCAGAATAATTAAATTCTATTTCTATTCTCAACAATACACGATGTTTATAATTTGCGCCCTATTGGCATTCCTCAATTTTCGAATATCTGAAATTGTAACAATACGAATTGAAGATATAGATCTTAAAGAGAGGAAGATCATATCAGGTAAGGTAGTTGGATTTGCAAAAAAAGGCCCTGTAATTTCATTTTTTCCTTCATGGTTTGGGCCATTTTTAGAAAAATATATTCAAGACAATAAATCAAAAAATCAATTCTTATTTAGAAGTCATACACAACAATCAAGATTTGGGTTTCTGCATCCGAAAACACCGCAGAAGTACCTACGAGATATAAAAAATATCTTGAAAATCAGAGATGAGATTACAAATCCTCATGCTTGGAGAGACGGGGTTAATTCTCTCAGGGAAAAGATGGGTGCTCCGGATAGACACTTGGATCTATTATTAAATCAGAAACCTAAAGGTGTGAATAGGCAAAATTATTTGAAACGACTAAAAAATTATACAGAATTAAGAGAACTATGGGATCTATATGTCTGTTTCAAATATTCTGATTTTGGTTTTAATCTTCCTGGATCAATGCATGATGACAAAATGAAGTTCCAATAAATTAATTTCTCTATTTTTTAAGTATTCAAGAGATCGGTTTAAATTGGGGTCGGTTAGGGGTCGGTAACTCAATTAAGATTTTATCCAATTTGAAAATAATCATGATCTTCAATTTCATTTCTGTAATTTTTCAGAGTAAGTCTGAAAAATTCCGATTTAGAAGGTAGGTTGGGTACCCAGTGGGTACCCTAAGTCCATGCACCATGCGGGATTTGCGTTCTGGGGGTACTCAGTGGGTACCAAAAGAGTATATTTTTTCAGAGTAAGTCTGAAAAATTTCTAAATTATCAAAAATAGATATTAATTAAAAATAAGACTGATTTTTACGATCGGGATTAAATTGGGGTCGGTTAGGGGTCGGTAACTTAATAAAGATTTTATAAAAACTCGTTTTTGACGAAATCAAAAAAAAATACAAGAAAATGTGGGAAAAAAATATCAATACAATTTACAGGGATCCACCCTAAAAATACGTTTTAAATCCACTTAATAGTTAAAAATTTGCCCACAAAATAATTTCATATATCTGCATAATCTGGATTACGATCGTCAATTTCTCGAACATAATTCTGCAACTCATTATTATCGTATTTAATCTGCTCAATTTGCTCTTTATTTGCCTTATCCTTCATTTTGGTTATCATCTGATTCAAACAAAGCGATAATAAACTAACAATTAATCCTATTATTGCTAATATTGAGCCCGTTGATATTTCAAAATTAAGAATAGTTCCATATAAAATAGAAAACCAACCAATTAAAAAAATGGAGATATACAATTGCTTTAATGTTTTAAGTTCCATATATTTCAAGTAAAAATCAAATATTTAAATTCTAACTATCAAATGGTTATTCTTGAGAGATTGAAATTATATAAAATACTCATAATGAATTTGAATATTGTATAATATTAATGGTTCAATAATGATCAATGATCAATTTTAAAAGAGTGAATTTGGATCTAAAATCATAACTATCGTGCGGATAGTTTAGATTCTCATAGTGCTAAATTATCCGTACAAAAATTAAGCGAAAAATAGAGAGTGTGAAAAGTTATGATTTCTGAAAGTGAATATTTTCCAGACGATCAAATTTTGATCCAAAAACTATACCAGGTCAATCCTGAATTACAGGATACATACAAAATAAAGCGAATTTTATCACCGTTAAATGAGAAGCAGCGAAATGAAATATTAGAGATCGCTGAAAGAAAGAATTATAAACACTATCTTATGATCAGAATGATGTTAGAGACGGGAATAAGGGTCAATGAACTCGCTAATTTAGTAATAGATCAAATTAACTTCGAAGCAGGTGTAATAATAATTCAATCTCATGACGCAACTAAATACTATAAATCCTTCAAAACCAAAACAGTGAGTTCAAATAGGGAAATAACTTTGCCGAAGAATTTAGCAAAATTGATAAAAAGTAATTTAGGACCAAGAAAAAGCGGTTATGTCTTTGAAAGTCAGAAAAAATCAAGATATACTAAAAATTCCGTTATAACTATGATAAATTCTTATGCACGTCAATGTAATTCAATTCCACAACGAACAAATTCTAAAGGGAACTTAACGAAAGACATAGGATCACATGCTTTAAGAAGAACTTATGCATCATATCTATTACAAAATAATATTCCAATCTCTGAGATTTCTAAACTGTTAGGTCATTCAAGTATAAGAACAACAATGCTGTATCTATTCGAAATTCAGCCTGTAGATCATGATAAAATTAGAAAAATTGTTGATAAAATGAATAATTGACATTATTTGTTTTGAATATTTATTTGGTTTGAGATCTCATCGAACATTTCTTGGATTTCTTGGTTATTGTAATTTCCATTGTTAAGATTGTTCCAAATATTCGATAATGAAATTTGAACAGATGATGGGTATTTCACAGAATCATGCTTCAAGGATTTATAGAATTCTGGATAACCTGTCTTATCACAAGGTCCATTATATGTTAAAAATCCAAAATTCCAACCTGAATCAGTCTTCTCAAACATATAAGAATCTAATCCTGGTTGATTAATGCCTCTATAGGTACCAATTCTTGCTTTTCTTCTTTTAGAATAAATCTTTAGAAAAAATATTTCATTTTCATTTGTCATATCAATTAAAACGTAATTCTAATTTATTAACATTTACAAGATCTTAATAAAAATTGATTGGTATTTCAGGAATAAGATATCTGGGATATTTCTAATTTCAAGAAACGATATCAGATTTATCCAACTATTTGATACAATGTTATTTCTGTTATATTAAACAAGTATACAATGTTTAGTATTGAATCATTAATAATGAACAAAGAACAGTTTTTTAGTTTGATTACCTATACAATGTAAAAAAGAAAAAAAAAAGAAAAATGGAGGAAAAAAAAATTGTGCAGTCATGAAAGGACGATTAATAGCAATGGATTTCTATTATGCAAAGAATGCGGATTATGTCTCGAAAAAGATTATCGAAATGATTTAAACTCAAATGTTCGATTTATGAAAAATTCTGAAGATATTATCCGAGATCATGAATCTATTCAACCCCTTTTTACCGAAATCGGTTTTAAATTTGAACGATATGGTAAATATGGAAAATTGAATAAAATAAACAAAACATGCGATCGAGATCGCATCAAACGAAAACAATATGAAGGAAAAGCAATATTTTTCAAATTTAAACCAATGTTACCATCATTCATTTTGGATGACGCATGGAATATCTTCAATAAAATTAATAATTTGAAACTAAGAGGTAGATATTCGGCGTTAGAACATCAAGTGTTGATAAGTATTAAAATATCCCTCGATAATTCTGCAATTAATTCTGATGAAATTATCCATGCAATTGAAGGAATAACGGAGTATTCTATCAACGATGCTGTATATAACAAAATCACAATCATTCTAAAAAAAGAAACCACAGACTTGGCTAAAAACAGACATATTCCTTTACAGATCAAATGTTAGTATGATTTTTTTAATTCGTCCTAAAGACATTAATTTTCTACAAAAAATCAAGGGAAAAAATATGGGAAGCAAAACAAGAAAAACCAAATTAAGCGCAACTTTATGGGCTGTATTTGGTGGATTATTGATGTTCGCAGGTATGTTCCTGCTTTTTGCGAACAGGACCTTCCAATGGTTAGTCTTTGCGAACTCGCAAAGTGGAACATTGTGGTCCGTATTTTGTATGATATTGACGAGTTTAGGTTCATACTTTTTTATGCATAAATTCAAAGATGGAGCCCTCATGGTTTTATTAACCTTCATGCTTCAACTAATAACGGTCTTTGCGTTCGGTTGGTCGGGTTCTTTGGATGCAGGAGCCGAAACAACTGGTCTCATTTTTGGGCTTGATGCAATATCGGGAGTTAGTGCAGCAACACAGACAATCACAGCAGTTGTAAACGCAATTAAAACTCTTATACCCGTCGGAATTCTTGCGACAATCACTATCGGGATCTTTTTCACCGATGGTGATTGGGACGAGATCGAACAGCGCTTAATTGAGGGTGGAGTTGCAATTGGTTTTGTAGTTGCACTTTATGGAATCGGCTCTTGGATTGGTTTTATGTAATTTTATTAAGAATTCTTTTTTTTTTTTCAATACTTGTTTTTCGTCCTAATTGAAATATGAGTAAAAAAGATGAGTATATTACTATTAATTTTGGTTTTGGAGATTTTACGAAAAATTCAAGAAAAATGAATACCAAAAACAAGAGGAATGAAAATCAAGGTATTAGGCATTTTATACTAATTTTGAGTAGCATCGGGACGACTATCCTGTATTTCTCTCTCCCAGGACAATACCGTATCTTGAGTTTTTTATTACCAGTGATCGCACTGGCTTATTGTTTTGAAAAAATGAGATCTACAATAATAGTGTTATCATTTGCAACGGTTGCTTTATTTCCGACCAGTATATTTACTCTTGATGTAGGGTTTAGTATAGAAAACGTTATAAATATTGTAAATACGATTGATGGAACAGTAACGGGGTTAACTGGTTTTGCGATAATCGGATTACCAACCATCGGAGTTATAATAATTATAGGTGCTGTTGTGACTCTTCAATTTGATAAAATTCTTAATATGGTTATTAAAGTTGTGATATCAATTGTGATTACAATAACTGTGAGCATGATAATGAATGAATTAGGATACTCCATATTTGGCGATCACTTGGGGGAATTGAATGATTTGTATCATCGTTTAGTGAATGAATTACCAGGTGAAATATCAAATAACTTACCTTCATTAGATTTTAATAGTGAGAATTTTATATCATATCAATTCGTAAACGCATTTCCGCTCATCTTAGGAGGAATATGTTTAGCGATTCCAATCTCATCGTGGATCATTGGTTTCAAAATTCCTAATCCTGAATTTGATATTCTTGGCAAAGAAACAGAACTTAGTCGTCCGAATCAACCTAATTATGAATTTTTCATAATGCTATGTGTTCTTTTATTAGGGATTTTTGGTTTCTATCTAAAAACTCCCGTTAGTGAATTTATTAATAAAGGAAATCTTGGGTATATCTCGATATATTCAACGGTCTCTATAACATCTTGTTTGTTATTGGGTTTAGGAATTGGTTCGATCTCGAAAATTAAACTAAAATACACAATTATAGGTATAATAGCAGGATATTTCATGTTGGCCAGTTTTCACAATATGTTTACCCCTGTTACAATGGATGCTCTTAATGCATATGCATTGGAATTTGAGAATTTTACTGTATATAGAATAGTTGCAACTTGGTTATTCGTTGCACCTTCTGAGTCGTTATTGTTCCATGTTTTACTCCCGTCTCTGGTAATTTATTTTTTAATGTTGCCTGTAAAGAGAGCAAATAACGAAAAAATTAATGAAGAGATTGAATTATTGAAAATGAATATAGATAGACTACAAACTCAGAGCATTTATTATCAAAATAGCAAAATGATTAAAGAATTAGGAGATAATATCGAGAATATTGAACGAAAACAAAAACGAATCTTTTTACTGCAAAAACAAAAGAAAGAACCGATTTTATTTACAAATAAATTTATGAATAAGACAAAATGGGCCGTCTTTTTATCACTATCTCTGCTATTTCAGTTTATTTTTGCAAGTTTTCATTACTTTAATAGCGGATTATTGTTTAAAACATTCTGGTTAAGCGGTCTGGGAATAATCTATCTCATATCGGGTTGTATACTTGAATACATTGCAATAAAATACGATTGGCTTGCATGTATAATTGTTCATGCGCTTAATAATTCGGTTGTTTTAATTCTACTTCTATTGATTTAACAATGGCATGATCAAAAGTATTGATGGAAAAACAGGTCTTTTTCTTACTAAATCTGATGAAAAATAATATCAAGATCTTCTAATAATTTAAAATTAAAACAGAATCAGAATTAAAAATAATGTAACAATCAAAACAATTAAAATGACTATATTTTTTGCAGTATTTGGCTCTTTTCCAATGTATTTAAATTCTTCATATATTTCTGATACTTCTTTTTTCGTAGTTTTGAAATTTTCATTACTTTCTTTGACTCGTCTTTGATATTTTTTCTCGCTTTTAGAATCGTCTTCAGACAACAATTGATAGAAAAAATTTACAATTGAAAACCCAAAACCAATTATTATAAGAATCATACCTGTTTGAATTTCTAAATCGCTCAATTCAATATTTAAAGGGATGTTTCTAAAACCATTTCCTATAATAAAATCTAAAACCGCAATAATAACAATGAGTATTCCTATTAAATGTAATAGGTTACTTAATTGATTATAACGCAGAAACCTATTCGAAAATATGATAATAAATAATCCTCCAATTACTATAAGCATCAGTTGATAATCTGTTAAATACAAAAAAGGGTCATCAATGAGTGGTTCTAAATCCAGAGATAAAGAAAAAATCGGAAAAGAATTGGAAATAATAATAATAAATCCTGCAATTATACCCAAATAAGAGATTTTTATAGTATTTTCAGTAGAATTCATGATAATTAGTTATTATTATGTTATAAATAAATCATTAGATATTAGACAGAGCATTAGAAAATTTCTAACGTCTAAATCGACCTTTTTCAAAATATGAAGAAAAAGTCACTTTTACTATTATCCATTCTTTTTTTTAGTTTTGCATTTTCTTTGCTTAACATTCAAAATGGATTAGGATACGAACTTAATACGAATGTGAATATGAATTTAACATCCGAATTTAACAATGATGATCTAATCGGAGATTTAGCCGCCAGTACGACTTATTCTAATTATGAATTACCCAAAATAAATTCTAATTATGTGATTCATGATCTTACAGAAGTTGAAATCTCTCGATTACAAAGATATACGACTACAGATTATTCAGTTTTAAGCGGATCTACTTCTTCCGATGCTACATTGTATCAGAATATCAATGAATATACCGTATCCGCTGGTTTTGATTCGACTGTTTTAATGAATTTGAATTATAACCATCAAACTTCAACATACATGCCAAATTCTCTAAGTGTAACCGCGGATAATTATATAATCGATGACGCAAATTGGGGATATGAATACGACTCAGATTGCTTAACAATCGATGATCCTTACGATTGGGATTTAAATTATGTAGAATATCCAGATTCTTTTTATGTTCGAGAGGAAATAAACTCGGACGATATTTCGGAAATGGAAAATTACGATAGTGAAATTTGGGAAGCTCAAAGTGGATGCACTTAGCAAGTTGGATTATATTTTAATGATTATGATTATGATCATGTTGCTTGTAGAATACGAATAGAATCTTCTTTT
>Ga0172377_10006017_pt1 | contig 12484 bp, 12 predicted proteins | sample Pumphouse3metaG_FD_119749 | JGI IMG/M metagenome (GOLD analysis project Ga0172377, IMG submission 119749) | Leachate microbial communities from a municipal landfill in Southern Ontario, Canada - Pumphouse #3 metaG | ecosystem: Engineered > Solid waste > Landfill > Unclassified | place: Canada... | reverse complement strand
GACTATGCTTATCGGACAATACAATCTCACCCGCGTACAGGAAGAAATGCCGCAGGGCTTCTATCTCGAAACGGAAGACGGCGACCGCGTGCTTCTCCCGGGAAGCAAGGCGCCCAAGGACCTGCACGAAGGCGACGAACTTACCGCTTTCATCTACATTGACAACGAAGGCCGCCCTGTGGCAACTCTGCAGAAGCCGCTCGCGACCGTCGACACGTTCGCCGTGCTGGAAGTGAAAGACGTGAACGAAACAGGTGCGTTCCTCGACTGGGGCCTCGACAAGGATCTGATGCTGCCGTTCAAGCAGCAGCTCGGCGAGCTCCACGTGGGCGATAAATGCGTCGTATTCATTCTTGAAGATAAATTAAGCGGACGAATCGTCGCGACGGAAAAGCTCAAGTCGTTCATCGACCGCAAGCCCGCGCCGGAAGACCTGCACATCGGGCAGAAGGTGGAACTCGCCGTGTACGAAGTCACGGAAGAATACGTGGACTTCCTCGTGAACTACCGCTACAGCGGACGCCTCTTCACCCGCGACCTTCCGCAGGGCGAAAAGTTCTACATCGGGGACGTCGGCGATGGATTCATCCAGAACATCCGCGAAGACGGCAAGATCGACCTGAGCCTTTCGCCCGTGGGTTACCGCGCGACGATGCAGAACTCGGACTCCGTAATGGAGAAACTCGAAGAAGCGGGCGGATTTCTTCCCCTCGGCGACGACGCGGACCCGGCGGCAATCCGCGAGAAATTCGGGCTCTCCAAAAAAGCGTACAAGAAGATCATCGGCGGACTTTTCCGCAAAGGACTCATTGACATCACGGGCAACGGAATCCGCAAGCGTGATCCGCAGAATCGCCGCCGCTGATTACACACAAAAGCACAGCCTATAAGAAAAGGACTCCGGAAAATTCCGGAGTCCTTTTCTTTTTAAATCCAAGTCCGAATTACTTCGCGCGTTCCACGTAAGAACCGTCACGCGTATCGACCTTGATCTTCATGCCTTCCTGAACGAAGAGGGGAATCATGACCTTAGCGCCGGATTCCATAATGGCTTCACGGAGAACGTTACCGCTCGTGTTGCCCTGAACCGCCGGAGGAGCTTCCTTCACGACCATATCGACGAAGGTAGGCGGAATGACTTCGATGGCCTTGCCGTCCCACCAAGTGACCTGAACGATAGCACCGTCGAGAAGCCACACTTCCACGCCGTTGAGAGCGTCCTTCGGAATCTCCATGGTTTCGCTTGATGTGTTGTCCATGAAGAACCACGTCGTCGTGTCGTTATACAGGTAAGTCATTTCATTGTAGGTAACTTCCGCTTCTTCGACGGTGTCTCCGCTCTTCCACGTACGATCAAGAGTGCGACCCGTAATGAGGTTCTTGATGCGCACACGGTTAAAGGCCTGGCCCTTGCCCGGCTTCACGAACTGGTTATCGACGATCATCCAGGGCTGGCCATCGACGATAATTTTTAACTTTTTGCGGAACTCGTTAGTGCTGACTGTACCCATAGGAATGCCTCTTGTAAAATTTGGCGGAAAAGATAGATTATTATGGCGCAAAATTCAGAATTCTGGACTGACTTAAAGGACTTTTTGACTTACCTCGAACTACCCGTCCCTGACGGTGCCTCCGGGATGAACCGCTTCCCCCTGCTCGTTTCCCGTCATTTTGCATCTAAAATTAGAAAAGGCGACCCGCGCGATCCGCTTTTGCGCGAAGTGCTTCCTTCCGTGGAAGAGCTGCGCGCAGCGCCGGGCTTCAATGACGACCCCGTGGGGGACGGCCCTGCGGCAAAGGAAGAAGGCATCCTCCAGAAGTACGAGGGCCGCGTGCTCGTCGTCGCGACCAAAGGATGCAGCCTGCATTGCCGGTTCTGCTTCCGCCGCAACTTCCCGTACAAGGCCGATCCCGGACTCGCGGACAGGCTCGACCGCTGGCTTTCCCTGCATACCGACATCCGCGAAGTGATCTTTTCCGGCGGTGACCCGGTGATGCTTTCCGCGGAGGAATTCGAGGAACTCGCGGAAGTCCCCCAAAGACATGCATCCGTCACGACACTCCGCATTCATTCCCGCGTGCCTGTCACGCTTCCCGGAAGGCTCGCCCCCGGAACGCCGCATTTCAAGACGCTTGCGGACGTCGCGCAAAAGAAGCACCTCGTATTCGTCATCCACGCGGACCATCCGCGGGAGCTGGACGGGGAATCCTGCGCCGTTCTCCGGAATCTGCGGAACGCGGGTGCGACCCTGCTGGACCAAAGCGTGCTTCTTAAAGACGTCAACGACGATGCGGATACGCTCGCCGAGCTTTGTTTCAAGCTGTTCGACCAGGGGGTCCTCCCCTACTACCTGCACCAGCTCGACCACGCGAACGGCGTCGCGCATTTCGAAGTCGAGGACGCGCGCGCGCTCCAGTTGATGAAAGATCTCCGGGACAGACTCCCCGGCTATTTAGTGCCCAGACTCGTGCGGGAACTCGCAGGCGAAAGCAGCAAGCATCCCATCTTCTAGTTTTTAGTTTATATTAACAGAACTTATCAGCCAAGGAGCGATATGTTCTGTAGAAACTGCGGAAAAGAATGTTCGGATAACGCCGCCTCGTGCCCCGCATGCGGCGAGCCTTTCAAACAAGGAACTTCTCCGGATGAAGTTTCAAAAACGACCGCCGCCCTTTTCGCATTCTTCCTCGGCTGGCTCGGCATTCACGATTTCATCCTCGGGAAGACGGCGCGCGGCATCGGCAAAATCGCACTATGGCTTTCCGGTTGCGTCATCGCCGTCCCGCTGTTCCCGCTTCTCATCTGGAACGCGGTCGACCTCTTCCACATCGCCGCAGGCACTTACCCGGCGACGAACAGAAAGCTCACCGGAAATGACGACACTGCCAAGGCGCTCGCGACGACCTATCTCGTCCTCGCCATATTCGCGATACTGGTGCTTATCGCCGCAATCGCCCTGCTCGGATTCACACTCTTCTCCATCGTCCCCTCCCAGGATTAGAACAGGGATTTCACGCCGAAGTGCAGCAGCCCCCCGAGAGGATCGCTGCCCTTGTGGAGCGCGTAATACAAAGAAATGCTCCACGATTCCCGGTATTGCGTAAGTCCGAGGCCATAGCTGTAAGTATCCGCCCAGCCATGCTCCGGAGCGCGGGCGCGGTGGAGCGCCGGTTCGAAGAACAGATGAAACGCCGTTTTGGGGAGTCCCTGCCACTGCAGGTCCGCTTCGGTCGCGCCATACGCGCGGCTGCGGAAAAAGCCCGGGCGGTATCCCTTGATGTCGTTGATTCCACCGAGCGAATACAAGTCCTCCAGTTCGTAGTCCTTGCCCGTAGGGAGGAGCGTTCCGGCCATGAACGATGTCTGCAGTATGAAATTCCCGTACAAAGGCATCAGATGACGGCCGCTGCAATAGGCGGATACGCGGATATCCGTGGAATCCGTGCGCTTCTTGTGCACGGTGACGGATCCGTCGAAACGCGAGCCCTTCCGTGGCAGGATGAAGCGGTCTTCGCTCCGGTAAGAAGTTTCCAACGCGGTCGTCCACTCGTCGTCCCCGATGCCCCCGAGAATGGAAAACGTAAAGTCAAAGCCTATGTTCCTGCGGAAGCCCGCCTCGAAAAGCGCGCTCTTGTAGCTCGAATCATCTTCGACGCTCCCGCGGGCGATGCCGTCCCATGCCGTGCCCAGGATCCACGGTTCCTTGTACGAGAAGTCAAGGCTGCGCTCCCAGTCGCCGGTCTCGCCCGAAATGGAAAGATCGCGCGCCGTGCCCTGGATGTTGTACAACTGAACAAGAATGGAGCCGGACCAGCCGCCGTCTTCGCCGCTCGCATAAGTGACGTAGCCTTCGAGTTCGTTCATTTGCAGGTCCGCCATCGAAAACACAGGCACGAGACGGTTTCGCGAAGAATCCCGGTAAACGCGCACGGGCACGGTACGTTCGTAATAACCGGAGCGCGCCAGTTTATCATCCGCGCGGGAAAGGTCCGAAAGGGAAACAAGTCCGCCGGTTTCCAAGCCCGAAAGTTTTCCGAATACATCCTTGCGCGTCTTCCCTTTCTCACGGTTTTCCGGAGGCGCCCATACCCATGCGTCCCCGCGGTTAAGGCGCACCGTGGCAACGCCTGCAGAATCGAGCGTCCACGAGACGTTCACCGCCGGGAATCCATGATTCACATGCCATTCGACGAGTTCCGAATCCTTTGCATCGAGAGCAGAGCAGCGTTCATTCCGGAAGCCTTCGTAAAGCGCGGCGGCATCGGGGTTGAACAAGCCTTCCAGGCGCACGGTTTTCACAATGCACTCCGCGGCAACGACCGGAAGAACTGCAAGCAAAATGAAGATGATGTAAAGAGGGATCTTGCGCATTAGAAAAACGCTTTCGCCTCCATCGATAATTTCTGGAACACGCCGCTCTCCGCGCTGCCGAAGCGGATGACATAACGCAGCGAAAGCGTCAGGAATTTAGCGGCATCCACGCTCGCGACGCTTTCCGCACGGTACGTGACCCCTTTATCGAAGCCCGACATCATGGAATACGGAAGCTCCTCGTTCCGCGTGGTGACGTAAGTCGCGCTGAACGACTGCGATGCCGTCGCCCCCTTTTGATTGTTCCATAAAAGTTCAAGGCTGCCCTGGCGCAACAAGGCATCCAGAGTTTCCTCTTCGTCCTCGCCCGAGCCTTTGCGGAGCGCGCCACCGGGTTTCACGGCGAAATTCAAGGGAAGTTCCCGTTTCCAGTAGAGCCGGACTTCGCGGATGTTCCAGTTCATCACCTGCACGGAATTCAGATCCACGTATTCGAGGCGCGCTTCCGCGCTCCACGTTTCCTTTTTTCGCCCTGAGTAACGTCCGTTCCATTCATGCCAGAGCCTATTTTCGAAATAGTACTGCGCCGTATTTTTCTTTTCGCTCGTCGTTCCCACTTTATACGCAACCGTTCCTTCACCCGAAGGGTGCGTCCATTCGAGATTGCCTTCGTAGCTGAACTTTCCGCTCGTGCGGTCACGGAGATCCGCGCGCAAAAAAGACGGGAGATAAATCCGCGTACCCGTCGTATCACGGGCTTCCGCGCTGCCGTCGAACCCGATTGAAATATCGTGCAGGAAGCCATGCGTCACGTGCAGAAGTGCCCCCGGCAGCAGGGAAACGTTCAGGGTCAGCGCGGCGGAAGACGCGATGACCGCAGGGACAGAATCGTCGCGCCCCATGCCTTCGTAGGTATAATTGCCGTTGTCCACGCCCTCGATGAATTCCCCGGTGAGACTATCGTAGAGCACGTCCCCGGTGCCGTCCGCGACCTTCTTATAGATGGCGACGTAGGGCTGTTCCTTGGTGAGTCCCAGATTATACGTCGCCTTGCCCGAAAGCGCGTCCCGGTCGCCGCGCCCAAACGTCAGTTCCTGTTCCGCCACCCAGGAATCCGCATCGCCGGCGGTATCCAGCCAGGTCTTCTTGTATTGCAGAAGATGTGTGAAACTGAAATTTCTGCCGGTGTAACGCGCGGACTGATCCCATTGCCGCGTCCGCAATGAATCTTCCAGAGCGTCGCTATTTTCATCCGTGCGTACCTGCGAGCCAAGAAGCGCCTCGCGCACGTTCCACTTATCCTGCCCGATTTCAAAACCGCCCTGCGCTTCGCGGTGTTCCGATTTCCAGGAAGCCGCCGCCGAATCCTTGTACCAGATTCCGTACGCCCCTTTTCCGAAAGGCCGGATGAAACCCTCCGTGTACGCGGCATTTCCCAGAGCCTGGTAGCGCGTCATCTCCTTATCCTGTAACGAAGCGACACGGACGAGCGAAATTTCCGATGTCGCGGATGTTCCCCGGTGATTCAAAAAGATACGGGCGCGCGAAGAATTCCACGAAGAATCCTCGATGCTCCGGCGATACCCCCATTCTCCGCCTGCGAAATACCGCGCCGGAAGTCTGAGCTGTGAAAGAAAGTCATCATAGCGGAGCCCGCCCGGAAGAGCCGCGCTGTCCAGATCCCAGTCGTTCTTTAACTTGTACGAATCCCAGTTGCGTTCCGCCCCGGAATAAAGCCCGGGGTTGTAGCCTTCCTCGATGTAATCCCCGGAATTCTCAATTTTCAGGATTCCATGCGACTGCAGCGATGTGCTGTCGGACGAAAATTTCCAGCGGAACGCCCGCCCCGAAGGCCCGCCCACCTTATCCGAAACAGTGTTCGTGTCCATCTTGCCGTAATCCACTTCCCCGTCCGCAAAGAAACGGTTCCCCGTTTCCCAGCGGAGGCGCGCGCCCATCCGGTCCATGCGCCACGGGCGCTCCAGGGCATCGAGTGTATCGGAACGGTCAAACGTCCCGCCCGTATCGCTCCTGAGCATTTTATAATCTTCATCGCTCCACGTTCCGCGTTTAAGCCTGCTCACATCGCTCTCCAAACGGAACCCGGCGACGTCGAGCCACAGGTTCTTCGTGCGGTAATTCCAGTCCGCGGCTTTCATCGTCTGAATGCCGCCGGAATTGTACGCATCGAATTCCACGCGGATCTCATCGTCCGTCCCGGGAACGATAAGTCCCTTGAAATCCAGGACACCGCCCGCATAATTCACCGTGTAATCCGTTCCGCGGGAAAGTTTCGTCCCATTCATCCACACCGTCTCGGACCGCGGCACGATCGACAGATAATCATCCGTCGCCCCGGTGCTCAGCAAATAGCCCGAGCGCTGCCCGTCCACGCCGCGGAACACGGACGATATATGCTTGAGTTCATCATAACCCACGGCTCCCCGCACCTGCGTATGCCCGAATTTCGCGCCCGCGCCCGCGCCGAGGGTGCTTCTCGAAAGCCCGGAAAGTCCGAGCGCATCCTGCGTCCACGTCTGGTCGCCCAGGTGCAGAAAATAAGAAGGCGATTCCACGTTAAAATAAATCTGATCCACTTCCTGAAGCGTCGCCGTGCGCTGATCGCCGGCTTCACGCCCCACGTCGGCAAGGAGCGCGTCCACGTACACCGACGGAGCGATCTCCCCCTGGAGCGAAAGATGCAGTTCCTGATCCACCTGCGTGCCGCCGTCACCGACGACGACGGATATCGTCTTGGATCCCTTCGCCGTTAATTTAAGGGAATCCGGAGCAGGAGCCGTTCCGGAATCCGCGGCACGGGGCGCAAACGGGACGCCTCTCCATACGGGAACTGTATCCATGTCCATGCCGGAAAGCGAAGAACCGGCAAAAGCAGACGCCGCTAAGCAAAAGGAAAGCGCAAGCGCCGCCGGGAAATTCAACGATTACAGCCCCGCCGCTTCGACCTTGAACTGGCGGCTCGATAAAAGTTTGCTGCCCTGAATAGCATCGACGCTCCACGGCCCTTCGTGCAGAAGTTCAGGAGTTATCGAGCTCACGCAGAAATTGCCGAGCACTTCGCAAGCGACGCGTTCCACCGTATCCGCGCCGGAAAACCAGACGTGGCGCACGGAATCGCCCGGCATGCCCCAGTCCACAGATTTCAGCGGAGAGTAGTAATAAAGGCGGCTGTGTTCCTGAAACACGGAATCCACGCCGAACGGCGCTCCGTTCACGATATTCCGGCAGACGACGCTATATGAATTTTTTACAAGTTCCGTCGGGGCGACATCATTCGCGGGCGCATGACAGAACGTTACATACAAACGATGTCCCAGAAAGCACAAAAAAACAACGACGAAAATAAGCGTTGTCTTTCGTAAATAGCGGAGCGGCGGAAGGCCTAACACGGGGAACCCCTATCGAGGAAGCCGGCTCGTGTTCTGCGTGAAAGCAGGGACGGCGTCCACCAGCTTCTCTACTAATAATTTGTTGTAATCTTCAATGCGGTTCGGAAGTTTGGAACCGGAATAAATCTGTACGAGAAGCAGGGAATCTTCGACCGGAGCGATATAGATGGAACGGTGTTCGCCCGTATAGGACACGGACTGGAACGTTCCTTCGCCGAGCATCATGCCGATCTGTTTTGCAGAATCAAAAGAAGCGGAGCTCAGCACAGCAAGAGGAGTCGCATCCATCCCGATGGAGCCGACCTCGGCGATGATGGAACCGTCACGGTGCGCGAGCACGACATAGTCCGCCTTCACGCTCGCCTGATAAGCGAGCATCAGCCGTCTGACTTTTTCCGCATCTTCGCTGTAAACTGCAAAATCACTCATAAATTAATTCCTTCGGCTCACTGCTTCTTTTTAGGAACGTATGGGCGCAGTTCAATTTCATCTTCCGGAACTTCAGGCTGTTTTGGCAATCCGGCAGGCGTCGTCCGAGGCATCTGAGGCTGGGCGCCGGGGAACGGACGCGCAAAAGGAGAGGCCGGAGACGCTTTCTGGAAAATGCCGGCGCCGGCACGCGAAGGATCTTCCATCGCAGAGGAAACCCGTGCGGCGAACGACGGCATGTGGAACGGAGACGCCGGCGAAGGAGCTGCCGGGGCCTGAGGAGCCGCGGACTGTTCCGTCTTCGAGATGGAAAAGCCATCCTTATTGAGCGTAACGTCATGAATGCCGGTGTTATTGACGCTTTCCGCGGCTTTGCGCAGGAAGCCCTGCTTCACATTGAACTTTTCGATGACGAGCATGGCGATGGACTTGAGTGTCGTCACCACGCCCTTGCCGTTGTGGGCGGTCGCCGGGAAGAACGGAATTCCGCGCGGGTTCAGGAGCTTGTTCATCTCGTCGAGGGAGAACACGCTTTCCATATCACGCTTGTTGTACTGCAGGACAAGGGGAATGTCATCGAGGTCCATCCCGTAATCCTGCAAATTCTGGCAGAGGTTCTGAAGGCTCTCCACGTTTTCCGCTTCACGGGAACGCTGGGAGTCCGCGACAAACACAATGCCGTCAACGCCGCGAAGCACTAGCTTGCGCGTGCTGTTGTAATAAACCTGGCCAGGAACGGTATAGAGCTGAAATCTGGTTTTGAATCCCTTGATTTCACCAAGGTTCAGCGGGAGGAAATCAAAAAACAACGTGCGGTCGCCTTCCGTCGCCAGAGAGACCATGTCCGTACGCTTATCCTGCGGCATCTTCTGATGAATGACCTGCAGATTCGTTGTCTTGCCGCTCAAACCAGGTCCGTAATATACGACCTTACAGCTGATTTCTCGAGTAGCGAAGTTAATTGAGGACATGCTTTTTCCTTAATAATTGTACCTAATCTAGCAAAAATTCACATAGACCGTTCTTTCTTTCACAAAAAAGCATTATTCTGACTATTCCAAAAAGGAAAGACCGACGCACAGGCGCCGGTCTTTATCTTCAAAAGCAGAAAGGCTGATTAAGCTTTAGCGGCCGTCTTCGTTGCGCCGAGGGCGTTTACGACTTTCGCAATCTTAGCCTTGTAATTAGCAGCGCGGTTAGCGGAAAAGCCCGCACGGCCCTTAGCGGAAGCCTTGTCGAGCATGCTGAACAGGCGCGGCATTTCCTTCAGAGCTGCGTCCTTGGTGGTCGCAGTGCGGATAGTTTTAAGGCTGGAGCGGATCGCGGAACGGACCGACTGGTTGAGAACAGTGCGCTTCGCTGTTTGACGAATGCGCTTCTTGCAAGATTGATGATTAGGCACCTTTATATCTCCGGGTGAAGACCTACAATATTAACTGAGCCCAAATGTAGCACAATTCCATAAATCGGTCAAGTCCCCGCCCAAAAACCGGTATACGCCACGAGGCGGAGCAAAAATTGAAGAACAGGACCTAAAATCCAGGAAAGAGGCCCGCGGACAGGAAGGATCCAGTCCCACAGGACGACGAGGACGAGCAGCCACATCCCCACGCGCAGGAAAAATACGTCCAAGCGGCGGCTCCAGTCCCCGGGCAGAACCGCGGAAAGCACCTTTGCCCCATCCAGCGGATAAAGCGGAATGAGGTTGAACGCGGCAAGGCTCAGATTCACACGGACGAATACTTCGAGGAAATCCGCGGCAAGGGCGACGCCCTGATTTCCGACCGCGAGGTGCGGAACGATGAAAACGGCGAACGCAAGGTAGAGGTTGAAGCCGATGACCGCCTGGAGAAGGTTCGAAAACGGTCCGGCGAGAGCGACGACGCCCATGGAACGGCGCATGTTTCCGCGCAGGTGGGACGGATCCACGGGCACAGGACGGGCCCAGCCGATGCCGACGCCTTGAAACGCGAGGAAAAGCAGGAGAAGTGTTCCCAGGGGATCGAGGTGCGCGACCGGGTTGAGCGTGAACCGCCCGCGGTCCTTCGCCGTAGTGTCTCCGAGGGATAGCGCGACGAGCGCATGCGAGAATTCATGCAGAGACAGCGCGATGACGAGCGCGAGGAAATAGAGGGTGCCGGTGCGGAGCGCTTCGGATGCCATTGTTAATAAGCCTCGAACGCAGGTGTTTCCAAGGTTTCCGAGCCATAACGGAGTTCGTCGCGGGTGCCGAGCGCATAGACGTTTCCGCCCGCCGCCTTAAGGACGCCATGCCCCGCGGCGATGTCCCATTCGTGAAGTTTCTTCAGCCTCGGGTAATAATCGCCCGAGCCGTCAGCGATACGGCAGAACTTGAGACTTGAGCCCACGGGGAGGGCAGTTCCGCCCGCATTTGATACAAAGTCAAGAGTTTCCTTGTCGCGGTGAAGCACGCTCACAAGGACTCTCGCGCACGCGGGGAGCTTCCCTTCTAAAGGATCGATCGCAGGCACGTGACGGAGCGGCTTTGACGAGCGGATGTCCGGATCGGAAAGTTTCAATACAAATGCAGCATTCCCGCAGCCGATGAAAAGTTCATCCGTCGCAGGCGCGCCCACGAGCCCGAGCGTCACAAGACCATTTTCCACAAGCGCGATGTTCAGCGTAAAATCATTCCGGTGCGCGACGAATTCCGAAGTTCCATCGATCGGATCCACGAGAAAGAATTTTTTCCAAGTACGGCGCACGGTCCACAAGTCCTTCGCCGTCTCCTCGGAGATGACAGGAATTTCCGGGAACTCCGCACGGAGCGCCGCGGTGAGGATTCTGTCGGATTCCAGGTCCGCGCTCGTCACGGGAGTGTCATCGGGCTTCCGCTTTACGGAGAAGCCCTCGCGGAAATTCTTCATCACGGCGACACCCGCATCGCGCATCGCGGGAAGAAGTGGCGCGAACTTTGAAAAATCGGACATGGACGTAAAATAGTTTTTTAGCTTTGGCTCCGTGATACCGTTCGTCAATTTACCGCAGCAATGGCTCGCTTATAAAGAAGAACTTGAAGGCGCGGCGCTCCAAGTGCTCCGCAGCGGGCACAGCGTCGGCGGGGCTGAAATCGACGCGCTTGAAAAGGAACTTTGCAGTTACATCCAAATTCCGCACGCAATCACCTGCGGAAGCGGCACGGATGCGCTCACGCTCGCGCTTCTCGCGCTGGGCATAAGCCGCGGCGACGAAGTCATCGTCCCCGATTTCACCTTCATCGCGCCCGCGGAATGCGTCGCGATTCTCGGGGGAATTCCGCGTTTCGCGGACATCGGCAAAAACACCTACCTCATAAACCCCGCATCCGTAGAAGCGCTCATCACGCCGCGGACAAAAGGGATCATCGCCGTCGATCTCTTCGGGCAATGCGCGGATTACAAGGCGCTCCGGAAAATTGCCGACGCGCACGGACTGTGGATCATCGAAGATGCTGCACAGAGTTTCGGCGCTTCACAATGCGGAAGAGCCGCCGGCACGTTCGGCGACATCGCCGCGACCAGCTTTTACCCCACGAAGCCCCTCGGATGTTCCGGAGACGGCGGCGCCGTCTTCACGGCAAGCGACGAACTCGCGCACCGCATACGGGAACTTGCGAACCACGGATGTTCCTCGCGCTATTTTCACGAACGCATCGGACTCAACAGCAGGCTGGATGCGCTCCAGGCGGCGATACTCCGCGTAAAGCTCCGCCATCTGAATGAAGAACTCCCCCGCCGCGTGCGCAACGCGGAACTGTATAATCAGTTTTTCGCAGGTATTCCCGGAATACGCACGCCGCAGATCGCAGCCGGCAACGGAAGCACTTATGCGCAGTACACGCTGCTATGCGATGACCGCGCCGCCTTTGATAAATTTCTTGACACGGCAGGCATTCCCTATTGCATCCATTACCCGCGCGCGCTCCACAGGCAGCCCTGCTTCGCGGATCTGCAGAGCGCGGAGAATCCGTATACGGAAGCGGCATGCGGAGGCGTCATCAGCCTCCCCGTGTGCGCATTCACAAACATAAAAGAAATAATCAGTGCTTTTCGTTCGTCCCCGGAGTCATTCCCCGGAAGAACCTGAGTCCGTCGAATTCATCGCGCTTCAGGCAGATGAACGCCCCGATCATATAGAGCGAACCCGTCACGAGCACCGGAGAATCCCCGGACACCGCCGATACTTTGTTTAAAAAATCAGCGGACATCGGCGCAACGAGGCCCACATTCAAACCGCGGCTGCGGAGAAGCTCCGCGAGGTCTTCCGCTTCACGGAAACGCGCGTAAGGCGTGCGCGTCAAATGCCATACGGAGACGTGCGGCGCGAGCAGGCG
>Ga0172377_10006016_pt1 | contig 12485 bp, 10 predicted proteins | sample Pumphouse3metaG_FD_119749 | JGI IMG/M metagenome (GOLD analysis project Ga0172377, IMG submission 119749) | Leachate microbial communities from a municipal landfill in Southern Ontario, Canada - Pumphouse #3 metaG | ecosystem: Engineered > Solid waste > Landfill > Unclassified | place: Canada... | reverse complement strand
TTAAACCCGCCATTATTAGCAACCTGACAATTGGCTAGGCTATATATACCACCATAATATACTGTAACCGTCGATAAAGGAATAATTTTGACAGATTGATAAAATAAAAGGTAAGATTCTTATATCCTGTCTTTTTTACTATTATTTCATGAATAAGTGTCTCATAAAACGCTCTGGATTTTCTAAGAATTGCTTTCGCTCATTTTAATCTCTTTAACATAATGCCTGTCCATATTAATGTCACTCCATAAAATAAATTAGCTTAATACTATTCCTGAATAGTAATATGCGTCATGTGAAAAATCAATTTGTCAGATTGCTGAAAAGAATTTAATTACTATGAGATTGATATAAAGTTATATTATAATGCTTAAATATTTTAAATTTATATGTTCTATTAACAGGATAGATTTACACCTCGCTCTTTGAAAAATTAGGTTATGAAAATACTTTAAGCATAAAATAATTTCTATGGCTTAAATTGCTGCGAACTCCAGCTTTTCTAAAATGTTTTTCTAGCATGTTTTATAAAATTTAGACTAATTCTTTAAATCTTTAAATAATTTTTTTAGATTATAGTTTATGTTATAATACAACGAAAAATATTTAGAAAGACAGCGAAAATGTAAGGAGGTAAAATTTGAAAAAAACAGTAACTTTTGTGATTACGACAGTTCTTGCGATAGCTATAGTTTTGACGATGGCAGGCTGCGCTGGCAAGAGTTCTTCAGATGTCAAAAAGATCGGCATTATCCAGTATGTTGAACACGTAGCGCTGGATTCTGCGAGAGAAGGATTCATCGATGCCCTTGAAGATAATGGTTATATTGACGGGGAAAATATTGAAATTGATGTGCAGAATGCACAGGCTGACCAGAGTAACCTTTCGACTATAAGTGACCGTTTTGTAGCCAACAAAGTGGACCTTGTTCTTGCAATAGCAACTCCTGCTGCACAATCTATTGCAGGTAAAACTAAAGATATTCCAATACTTGGAACTGCAATTACAGATTATGAAGCAGCAAAACTTGTAGAATCAAATGAAGCACCCGGTGGTAATGTTACAGGTACTACAGATATGAATCCAATTAAAGAACAGATAGATCTGCTTGTAAAGCTTGTACCTGATGCTAAAACAGTTGGTGTAATTTATACTTCAAGCGAGGATAATTCTATTGTTCAGGCAGCTATTGCTAAAGAAGCAATAGAAGCTCTTGGCCTCAATTACACAGAAGTAACTATAACCAGTTCAAATGATGTTCAGCAGGCTATTCAATCTCTTGTTGAAAAATGTGATGCAATATATCTTCCGACTGACAACGTGCTTGCATCATCTATGCCTATTATAAGTGGTATTACCATAGAATCAAAAACTCCTGTTATCTGTGGTGAGGCTGGAATGGTTAGCGGTGGTGGTCTTGCTACTCTGGGAATTGACTATTATGATCTTGGTTACAAAACCGGTCTGATGGCTATAAAAATTCTAAAAGGTGAAGCAGAACCAGCTACAATGCCTATTGAATCGGCTGACAAATTTGAATTTGCAATTAATGGTACTGTTGCCAGGGCAATTGGTATCGAGATTCCTGAGGATCTGGCTGAATATGTTGTTGAATATTAAATTAGAAGAATTGCCAGCAGTATGCTGTAGTTTTAATTCTCTGAAAATAAAAGAAATGAGTTGAATGGTATGTTGCATATATTAATGGCAGCTGTTTCTCTGGGCTTGCTCTGGGCAATTGTGACTATGGGTGTTTATATTACTTACAGGATACTGTCTATTGCAGATTTGACGGTGGAGGGCAGCATTGTTACAGGTGCTGCCATTGCCGCTGTTTTAATAACCAGGGGTGTTAATCCGTATGCTGCGATTGGCCTTGCGTTTCTTGGTGGTATGGGAGCCGGGCTTGTTACAGGATTATTACATACAAGACTTAAAATTCCTGCACTGCTATCCGGTATACTGACAATGATTGCTCTTTATTCGATAAATTTGCATATTATGGGAAGAGCTAATATCTCGTTACTAAAAGTTGACACTGCTTATACTGTTTTTGAGAATATGGGTCTTAATACCACAACTTCTGTTATTGTGCTCGGGGTAATTTTTGTTAGCTGTTTGATTGGTATTTTATACTGGTTTTTTGGGACAGAAATAGGATGTGCGATAAGAGCAACAGGTAATAATCCACAGATGGCCCGCGCACAGGGCATAAATACAGATACAACGATTATACTTGGTTTGATGATAAGTAATGGTCTTGTAGCTACTGGAGGCGCATTGATTGCACAGAGCCAGCGTTTTGCTGACATTCAGATGGGGATTGGTTCAATTGTTATTGGTCTTGCATCTGTAATTATTGGAGAGGTTCTTTTTGGTAAAAGGAATTTTGCCAGCAGACTTGTTTCACTGGTTCTGGGTGCTATTGTATACAGAATAATAATTGCAATTGTTCTTAAACTAGGCATGCCTGCTAATGACCTGAAGCTTTTTACGGCAATTACAGTAGCAATAGCTTTATCATTGCCCGTGTTTAGCTCTTATCTGGCAACTTTAAAAAAATCAATGAAGAGGGGCAGGTAAATGCTTACAGTTAAAAAAGTCACTAAAATATTTAATCCCAGAACTGTTAATGAAAAAGTAGCCCTGCATGATGTAAGTCTTACCCTTAAAAAGGGTGACTTTGTAACACTAATTGGTGGTAATGGGTCAGGTAAATCAACGTTATTAAACTGTATAGCGGGAGTATACCAGGCAGACCAGGGCTCAATAATTATTAACGGAACAGATGTAACAAGACTTTGCGAACACAAAAGGGCTGCACTGCTTGGTCGTGTATTTCAGGACCCTATGATGGGCACTGCCTCAGATATGGGCATAGAGGAAAATCTAGCTCTGGCTATGCGACGCGGGCAGCGCCGTAGCCTCAGGTGGGGCATTACAAACAAAGAGCGTGAACATTATAAAGAGTTGCTAAAAAAACTGGGTCTTGGACTGGAAAATCGACTTGGTGTTAAAGTGGGCTTGCTTTCAGGTGGACAGAGACAGGCACTAACACTTCTTATGGCAATAGTGAAGAAACCAAAACTTTTGCTTCTTGATGAACATGCAGCCGCACTGGATCCTCGAACTGCTAAGATGGTAATGGAACTAACTGATAGGATAATCCAAGAGAACAACCTGACTACTTTGATGGTAACACATAACATGCGCGATGCTATTAAACATGGTAACCGGTTAATGATGATGTATGAAGGCCAGATTATTCTGGATATTAAATATGAGGAAAAGAAAAAACTTACTGTTGAAGACCTGCTTGAGCGTTTTGAAAGCATAAGCGGTGAAGAATTTACAGAAGACAGGGCATTACTATCTAAAAGTGATTAATAATGATTATTAGTTTATCTATTTCATCCAGAGTTCTTTGGAAAATCAGGAACCCGAAAGAAAATCACTAATTTTTGCTAAAACTTTTTTATCAGCAAGTATACTGGTGGTGTGGGAATTATTTAGCCAGTAAATCTCAGGATAGCCAAGTTCCTCCCATAACTGGTTAACCGACTTTTTATTGAAGAAAAAATCATATTTAGAATTAATCATTAAAACGTTTTGCGGGTCAATTTTATGTGCAAAAGTTAGAGGGTCGCACAGAAAGCACATTCTGGTGGTTACTTCTTTTAAATCAGAATCAGACAGGCCTTCAGAATCAATTTTTATTTCCTTGTGTTCTTTTTCTTTGAATTTTTCTAAAAATTCTGGAAAGCAAGCATAAATTTCTCTGCATGCCTGCCGCCTTGTCTTATTTTTATATTTTTTATCTTTATATATACAATTTCCTTTTAATGTTAACCTTGAGATACCTCTCCAGTGGACTTCTTCCCAGTTCCCACCGCCAATTAAAAAAACGCCTTTATTTATCCTGTTATCATTTGCCATTGCAATCACAGAAATCATACACCCGAGGCTTATTCCGCATATGTAGACATTGTTAAAGTTCCAGTTTTCTTTAAGAATATCTATTAATTTTTTGATATCAACTACACTCTGGTGGAAAAATAGTAGAGTATCTAAATCGTCAAAATTTATTAGCCTGCCACCGCTTTTATCGCCTTCAGGGGTTCTGTTCAAATGGAATGGAAGGTTTAGAAAAACACCAGAAATATTATTTGAATTTATTTTTTTAATAAAAGAATAGTATCTTTTTAATTTTACTTCGCTCGTTAAAAAGCCATGGATGAGTATAAGAATATCATTACTCTTGCCCTTATTATTACAATCATTGCTATTATTTAAATTACCAGCATTTCTCTCTGTCATATTTTTGTTTAAAAATAGTTGAGCGTGTACTCTGTCGTTTATTTTTACTCCTGTGCTGTATGGTGAATCATAGGTTAGCGTATACTCTCTTATAGAATCATCCATGTTCTTTGATTCTATCAGGTTATAGTCTGTTATCTCAGAATCATGCTGGTATAAGTATATTGGTTTTATCTTTTCTGGTTTTATCTTCTGCATTTGTTAATTATATATAGATTTATGAATTATTTGTGAATTTGCTTTTATTGATACATATAAACGCTTTCTTGATTTAGCTATAAATATTATCAAAAAATTTTTTTATTTGAAATATATTAAAAATAATCTTTATAATATGTATAATAAGAAAGGAACTATTAATTTATGAAAATTTTTATTTAGACTCTGGAGGTATTATGTGTAATAGCAATAAAGCAACAAACATAAAAGGTACATTTATCGGGTTCATAATTGGATTTATAGCAGGTGGGACTACTGCATTGTTACTGACTGCTAAAACAGGTGAAGAATTAAGAAGTGATATAAAAAAGATAGCAAAAGAAGTAGCAGATAAAGTTGAAGAGAAGACACGTAATGTAAAAGACCTGACAAAAGAGAAATATGATAGCATAGTAAATAGTGTCATATCCAGTTATGAAAAGGTAAAAGACCTTACGGAAAAAGAAATAGAATTCATAAAAAAAGTAATAGATGAACAAAAGAATATAGTAAAATAGTCCCATCCCATGCCTTTACCAGTTTAACAAAAGATAACTCTATTTTTAGTCTATATTATTTTCTATATTATTTTTGGAAGCTCATTTATGTCCAGATAAACGCTCATGCTCTCTATATTTTATTAATTTCAAAAATTACAGAATTATCTGCTTGATCAGGTGTATTTAAGATAAAGATAAATAAAAAATCTATGGACACAAATAGATTATATATAAGTTATTAGAATGTAATGTAAAATTTTTTTAAAAGGATAATTAAAATGGTAAGAGTCAAAGAGACATATCCGGTTCTGGGAATTAGCTGTGCTTCATGTGTAAAAAAAATTGAGGATGTTCTTAACAAAACTGATGGAGTAATTGAAGCAAATGTTAATTTTGCTACAGAAAAGTTAACAATTGAATATGATAATGACAGGCTGGATATTAAAAAAATAGATAAGATAGTTAAAAGTATTGGTTTTGAACTTATTACTTAGATAAATCCTATTTGTTTTTAAGAAAAGTAAGAAGAAATGAAAAGTAAGAAGAAATGAATACTGAAAGGAAGCTTACGCTTGAGGAAAAAAAGGAGTTAGCAGAGAAGAAAAATCAAAAGAAACTTATACAAAAGCTAGTGGTTGGAGCATTTCTCACATTTTTCATATTTATGTTTTCCCTGAATATTATCCCCGGTTTCTCCTCACTCCCGGTTAAAATAAGATATATTATCATATTCGTTCTGGCATGTCCTGTTCAGTTATGGTCAGGTTCTCAATTTTATAAGGGACTGGTATCTGTCTTTAAATACAGGATGGCAGATATGAATACCCTGGTTGCAATAGGGACACTCTCTGCATTTCTTTACAGCACAGCAGTGACATTTTTTATGGATTATTTTACAAGAATGGGAATTGAGCCCCATATATATTTTGACACGGCGTCAATGATTATAGTTCTTGTACTGCTTGGAAGATTTTTTGAAGCAAGGGCCAAAAGCAGTGCATCAGGTGCAATCAAGAAGCTTTTAAAACTGAAGCCTGCAGAGGCATATGTTATAAGAAATGGAAAAGAAATAAAGATTGATACTGAAGATATAGCTGTTGGTGATATAGTGCTGGTTAAACCAGGTGAAAAAATTCCAGTAGATGGAATAATAATAGAAGGTACCTCAACTGTAGATGAATCAATGATTACGGGAGAGTCTATGCCTGTAGACAAAAAGCCTGGAGATGAAGTAATAGGTTCTACTATAAACCTTACAGGTTTTTTAAAATTTGAAGCCAAACGTGTAGGGAAAGATACCTTTTTAAGCCAGATTATTAAAATGGTTGAGGAAGCACAGGCTTCAAAGGCTCCTGTTCAGAGGCTTGTAGATAAAGTCGCCAGTTATTTTGTTCCTGCAGTTATATTTATAGCAATGATAACATTTATTGCATGGCTCATCTGGGGACCCAGGCCATCCATCACTCTGGCGCTTGTCAATTTTATATCTGTTCTTATAATAGCATGCCCGTGTGCCCTTGGTCTTGCTACTCCGACTGCAATAACTGTTGGAATCGGCAGGGGAGCAGAAAATGGAATACTGATAAAAGATACTTCCACTCTGGAAGTTGCCCATAAACTCGATACTGTTATTTTTGACAAAACAGGTACACTGACAGAAGGCCAGCCTGAAGTAAAAGAAATAATTGTAAATAAAAGCAATTTTAAAGGGACAGAAAAGGATTTACTGGAAATCGCTGCGAGTTCGGAGTTATATTCAGAACATCCTATCGGAAAGGCAATGGTAAATAAAGCTAAAAGTGAAGGTCTGAAGTTAAAAAGCCCCGGGCGATTCGAAGCGGTAACCGGTAGAGGAATAAAAGCAGTTGTGAATGGGAAAGAGATAATCAAGGGCAATATCAGACTTATGGAAGAAAATAATGTTAAACTGGATAATATTGACATTAAAAAAGAGGGGGAAGAGATTTCAAAGAAAGGCCTAACTCCTGTATTTATAAGTATTGATAATAAAATAGCCGGTATCATAGCTGTTGCAGATAGCTTAAAAAGAAATGCGAGGGAGACTGTGCATACATTAAAAAAGCTCGGACTGGAGGTAATAATGATTACCGGGGATAACAGGGATACAGCATATTCTATAGGAAAAGAAGCAGGGATAGATTATATAATTTCAGAAGTTTTGCCCGGACAGAAAGCTGAAGAAATTAAGAAACTGCAGAAAAGAGGGAAAATGGTAGCAATGGTTGGAGATGGTATTAATGATGCTCCTGCTCTGGTTCAGGCAGATGTTGGTATAGCTATTGGAACAGGTACGGATATTGCAGTAGAATCAGGTAAAATAATTTTAATTAAGGGAGATTTAAAAGGGGTTCCTGCTGCAATTATACTATCCAGACAGACCATGAGAATAATAAAACAAAATCTTTTCTGGGCTTTTTTTTATAATATAATATTAATACCTATTGCTGCGGGTGTGCTTTATCCTTTCTCAGGAATACTTATAAATCCTGTTTATGCAGCAGCTGCAATGTCTCTTAGCAGTATTTCTGTAGTTTCTAATTCATTAAGGCTAAAAAGGTTATCGCTAGAAAAAATAGGATGAGTTGAAGCAGAAGGAAAATTAAAGTAATAATAATAATTTATAGCTTGCTTTAAAAGCATTGTTTTTGAATGTTGCGGATACTTTAAATGCGTGCATTTTCTTAACTTATGTAAGCTTATGTAGAAATTTTGAACGGTAATACTAAAAAGTGAGTGTCTTAAAATTTGCAAATAAGTTTGCCAGGTAATATATTATAATTACATTTAATATATTGTTTAATATATTAAAGAGACAGTTTATAAGGGCAAAAGTCAAATGAAAGTTTCAAACATAAGCTGGAAAATTGGTGGAGAAGCTGGTGATGGTATAATAACTGCCGGGCTAATTTTCTCAAAAATGTTTGCCAGGAAAGGTTATTTTGTTGTTGATTGTAATGAATATCCTTCGCTAATAAGAGGCGGTCACAGTTCTTATACTGTGAGAATAGGTTCAAGCGAGATTTTTTCTACCAGTAAAGATATTAATATTCTTGTTGCATTAAATGAGGAAACCGTAAGAATTCATCAGGAAGAAGTACTATACGGCGGGTATATTATCTGTGATGACGATAGTTTTGATATTGCTGATTTTAAAAAAGAAAGGAAAGATATCAATTATATCGCAGTACCCTTTTCCAGAATAATTTCGGAATTAAAGGTTCCTGAAATTGGAAAAAACAGTATTTCTCTTGGAGCGTCGGCTGCTCTTTTAAACTATGATATAGAAGTATTAAAAGAGGTAATAGCAGATGTCTTTAGCGAAAAAAGTCCAGAAATTGTGGAACTGAATGTTAAATTATCTGAATTTGGTTATAAATATATAAAAGAGAAGTTGAAATTAAGTGCCTATGAGCTGGAAATAGTAAAACCTGTAAATAAAATTCTGGTAACAGGTAATGATGCAGTTTTTTTAGGAGCGGTTAGAGCAGGTTGTAAATTTTATGCAGCTTACCCGATGACTCCTTCTTCTTCAATATTGCATTCATTTGCTTCGGTAGAAAATGATTTTAATATAATAACCAGGCAGGCTGAAGATGATATAGCAGTAATTAATATGGTCCTGGGCGCTTCTTATGCGGGTGTAAGAGCAATGGCTGCGACATCGGGGGGTGGATTTTCTCTAATGAATGAAGGAATAGGCAGCGCTGCAATGACCGAGACTCCTATTGTTATTGTATTGTGTCAGAGGCCTGCCCCTGCCACAGGAATGCCAACATGGACAGAGCAGGGAGATTTGTTATTTGCATGTCATGCATCACATGGAGAATTTCCAAGAGTAATAATGGCCCCCGGCGACCCCGAAGAATGTTTTTATCTTACCGGCAGGGCATTTAATCTTGCTGATAGATATCAGATACCTGTAATTATAATGCTTGATAAATACTTATCTGAAAATCATTTTTCATATGACAGGTTTGATTTTAAGAGTACCACAGTAAACAGGGGAAAGTTAATAACCAGTAGCAGTGATATAAACGAGGAATACAATCGTTATACCGATACTGATAATGGGATTTCTCCGAGAACTATACCGGGTGTAAAAGGTGGGGTTTATATTGCAAATAGTGACGAGCATGACCAATACGGATATTCTGATGAAAATTCTCGTAATAGAAAGATCATGGTTGATAAAAGATTTAAAAAAATGAAAAAATTAATAGAAGAAGTTCCTCCCCCCAGAATATATGGACCTCATGATGCCGAAATTACAATATGGAGCTGGGGTTCTTGCAAAGGCCCAATTCTTGAGGCTATGAATATATTGAATCAGAAAGAAAAGAAGGTAAATTTTATTCACTTTACATATCTGTATCCATTTGACAGTGAAATCGTTAGTGGAATTATTAAAGAAAGTAATAAGAATATAATTATAGAGAATAATAAAACGTCCCAGCTTTCGAAAATTATAATGATGAATACAGGTTACAAAATAAAAAATAAAATACTAAAATACAGTGGAAGGCAGTTTCTACCGGAAGAAATTGCCAGTGGCATTGAAAAAATTGAATAATAATTTGAGCCAGATTTAATAAAATATGTCAGATATTCTGAAATGGAAATTAGGCAACAGAGTCAATAGAAGAAAATAGAAGAAGGTATAGTTTTCTTTAGCTGAAAGTCTAATTGTATTTAGATTATTTAATTGATAAAGAAATGAATAGAAGTGGAAACATGTCCAGGAAAAAGAAATATAATTTAACGCTCTGTGATTTTAATACTGACAGGAAACCAACGTGGTGTCCGGGCTGCGGGAATTATGGAATATGGAAATCGCTAAAAAAAGCATTTGTAAACTTAAATCTGGAACCCCATGAAATACTTATAGTATATGGGGTAGGTTGTTCGGGAAATGGTGCAAATTTTATAAAAACTTATGCGTTTCACGCTTTACATGGAAGAGCTCTTCCTGTGGCTACTGGAGCAAAACTGGCAAATCATAAATTAAATGTAGTAATTGTGGGTGGTGATGGTGATGGTGCTGGTATAGGTTTGAACCATTTTATACATACATGCAGGAGAAATCTCAATATGACTTATCTTCTACATGATAACAGGATTTTTGGGCTTACAGCCGGTCATGCTTCTCCCACAAGCGCCAGAGGATTAAAAACAAAGTCAACACCGTCCGGTGTGCTGGAAGAGCCTCTTAACCCAGTTTTGCTGGCTCTTGCAGCCGGAGCATCTTTTGTAGCAAGGGGATATGCAGGAGACTTGCTTTACCTATCAGAGATAATAAAGAAAGCTATAAAGCATAAGGGATTTTCTTTTATAGATATTCTGCAGCCATGTATCACATTTAATAAGCAGGAAACTTATGAATTTTATAGGGATAAAATTTACAGGCTGGATGAAATTCAGGATTATGATATATCTGACTTAAATAAAGCAATTAATAGATCACTTGAGGAAGAAAAAATACCGGTAGGGATATTTTATAATGTGGATAGGCCAGTATATGAAGATAACCTTAAACAGATAGAAAGAAAACCGCTTGTTGACCATATCATAACAGATATAGATATTAATAAGCTATTGAATAGATATTATTAAACTCGTTAAGCTGCACCATTTAAGCTATTAAGCTTTAATCATTAAAGTTAATTGTTCTATAAACAAAATAAGTTTCATCCTGCTCTCTGAAAAAAGCAGGTCATAAAAACTTTATTGACATAAAATTAATTTTTAATTAAATTTTTATCCTGATTTATGTTAAAATCTTAAATATTTGAAAATATAATATCGATGTTCCAATTTAGTTAGAATGTCGGTTAGAGTCATAATAGATAAGAAGATTTATAATAAAGATTTGAATAAGGGAGGGCAGGTACTTTGTATGTTGAAGACCCGGTTGCTTTTAGCATATTTGGTTTTGAAATAGTCTGGTATGGAATAATAATAGCACTGGCTACTGTAGTTGGTTTTATTGTTGCATATTTTACAGCAGGCTACAGAGGTCAAAAAAAAGATGAGGTTTTAAATTTTGCACCACTTGCATTAATATTTTCTATTATTGGAGCAAGACTTATTCATGTTCTGGTAAACTGGTCATACTATTCCCGGCATCCAGGTTATATTTTAGCATTCAGAAGAGGTGGACTTGCTATTCAGGGTGCCATACTCGGGGGCATTATAGCTCTTATCGTTTTCTGTAAAATACGCAAACTTGATTTCTGGTTATGGGCTGATATAGCTTCGCCTGCTCTGGTACTGGGTCAGGCTATAGGGAGATGGGGTAATTTCTTTAATCAGGAGGCTTATGGGAAGCCTACTGATCTTCCCTGGAAAATTTTTATAGATGAAGCAAACAGACTCCCGGGCTATGAGAGGTATGAATATTTTCACCCGACCTTCTTATATGAGTCAGTGGCTAACTTTTTATTATTTATAATTCTTATGCTGATGCACAGGTATTATAAAAAAAGGCCTGGCAGAATTCCAGATGGATTAATATTTGCAACTTATCTTGGAGTATACTCAATTTACAGGACAATTATTGAATATTACCGTATTGATAGTACCTCTTTTCATACGCCTCTGGGTGAAGTAAAAGTGGTATATATTATAAATCTGGTAACCATAATAGCAGCAATGCTTATAGCCAATTATGTGACCAGAAAGTTCAGTGAAAAAAAGCAGATTGAAAACAATGTAGAAGAATAAGAGGGGAATCCGGAGGACTAATATAAAGAGCTATATAGCTTAAAGATGTTATAAAATGACTTACTATAACTCGTGAATCCGGAGGACTAATATAAAGAGCTATATAACATAAGGTGATAATTGTAATGATCAATAAGATTGGTAAATGATCAGGAAAATAAAACTATTTTCCTGATCATTTTTATCTTTCACTCTATCTCACTCTATCTCATACTGTATATGCAGCCACAATAATCCTGTCGGTAGAGGTTTAATTTTTTGCTTAATTCCATGGTTTTTTTAAATCCATCTTTTTTCTTAAAATCAGTATAATAAAAATCAATTTTTATTGAGGCTGCAATTCTGGCTCCCAGGGAGTTTATTATTTTTTGATTCTTGTGTGGACTTATAGTAAGCGTGGTGCCAAAAATATCAAATCTGTGTTTTTTAGCTACAGCAGCAGTCTTTTTGAGGCGCATATTAAAACATATGTCGCATCTTTTACCACCTTCTGGTTCATTTTTAAAGCCTGAAGTCAGGTTTAACCATTCTTTTACTTCATATTTTCCGGTTATAAGTGGAATAGAATAAATCTTTGAGATAGTTCTTACATCGTCGAGCCTTTTTAAATATTCTTCTTCAGGATATATATTGGGGTTATAATAAAAAAAAGTTATATTAAAATCTTTTTTTAAAAGGAAATAGGGATAAAGTGAGCAGGTTCCGCAGCAAACATGTAGAAGAAACTG
>Ga0172377_10006015_pt1 | contig 12486 bp, 13 predicted proteins | sample Pumphouse3metaG_FD_119749 | JGI IMG/M metagenome (GOLD analysis project Ga0172377, IMG submission 119749) | Leachate microbial communities from a municipal landfill in Southern Ontario, Canada - Pumphouse #3 metaG | ecosystem: Engineered > Solid waste > Landfill > Unclassified | place: Canada... | reverse complement strand
GTGGTATACTATGGTGTATAAACAATGTTAATAATTTGAGGAATGTTCGTAATGGATTGATATATCAATGATAGTTCCATTTTTTTCTTTTTTATCAGTGGACGCGTTTTAATTTTATTGTATGATTTTTTCGAGTGCAAAATTGCTAACAACATGTTTCTGAAAGGTTTCCATTGTGTTATAAAATAATTTTTTTTGTTCGAGTATTTATGGTAGAAAGAGCTATAAAACTATTCAGAAAGATATTTGTATATTTGCATAGGTGATAGATTGATGATGTAGTAAAAAGGCCGATGAGTAGTCAGGTGTTTCATTTCAAACAATTTTCTGTATGTCATGCCGGTAGTGCCATGAAAGTTGGTACTGACGGTGTTCTCCTTGGATTGCTTTCAGAGTGTTCTGGTCATCACCTGTTGGATATAGGGACTGGAAGTGGTCTTGTTGCGCTACTTCTGGCACAACGTAATGCGGAAGCTCTAATTACAGGTGTGGAGATAGACCCCGATGCTGCTGTTCAAGCTGAATTCAACTTTTTGCAGTCTTCTTGGAGGAAACGTTTGAAGAGTGTTTGCACTGATGTTTCCGATTTTGATCCTGGATATATCTTTGATGTGATTGTGTGCAATCCTCCATATTACGAACATTCACCTCAAAATTCTACATTAGCACGAGATTATGCCCGGAATGTAAAAACGCTTAGCAGAGAAGTCTTGATTTCAACCATTGTACGTTTACTTGCTCCAAACGGTTTCTTTAGTGTAATTTTGCCTTATGAGGGGGCAGATGATTTCATTTTGCTTTGTTGGCAGAGTAATCTGTATTTGTGTCACCGTACGCTCATTTATACGAAAGTAGGTAAGGTTTGTAAGCGAGTTGTTCTTGTTTTTTCAAAAAATCGGGCTATCTGTCAAGAACGTATCATTACGCTTCATGGATCCGATGGACTTCTGAGTAGGGAGTATCAAGAATTGGTGAAAGATTTTTTTATTTAATTCAAAATAATTCATTCTAATGTATGCTATGTGCCACTATTCATCTCCACTTGGTAGGCTGACTTTGTTTGCTGAAGGAGACTCTCTTACCGGGTTGCATTTTGACAATCAAAGGGTTGATAAGCGTTTTTTGGTTGGGCATGATGAGCATTTTCTTCCCATTTTTGAAGAAACTTGTTCTTGGTTGGACCGTTATTTTTCGGGTGTGAATCCAGGTCCAGTACCTTCTGTTCGTTTTTCTGGTTCTTTGTTCCAAACGAAAGTATGGAAAATTCTACAGCAGATACCCTATGGTTGCATCATGACGTATGGTCAGATTGCAGATCTTATTGCAACAGAGCGATCTATTTCACGAATGTCTGCTCAGGCTGTTGGAGGGGCTGTAGGTCATAATCCAGTGGGTATTATTGTGCCATGTCATCGTGTTATTGGAGCTCATGGAGCTTTAATCGGTTATGCAGGAGGACTTGATCGTAAGGAAGCATTGTTGAAGATAGAAGGTATAGACTTAAAACGTTTTGATGTATTGGTATACAAGAATGCTTCAATCAAAGTTTAAGTTCTAAAAAGTGACACGTGTCACATGTTTTTCAAAATTATGGGGGAGATGTTCACATGATGTTTCATAAGAATTCAACTGTCCCACAGGCTTTTTCAAGTTCGTATTTGTAAAAAGCAAGATGTTATTCAAAAAAAACAGAACGCTATTTGTCAAACGCGCAACATATATATTTTGAGCAAACTCATATATTGGTAATGGATTACCTTGGAAAAAATAAAAATTTACTCAAAATCTTTATATTATAATTATGATCGCGCGCGTACCTTAAAGTAATAACAAATGCGGGCAATTATTATATTTAAAATTTGTTCTCACGTAAGAGAATACTTGAATTCTGGATAAGAAAACCATGACAGATTGTTGTTGTTTATCTTCATTTCCTTTTTGTGAAAATACAGGTCATAAAATAAACTCGTTGCTTTCAAAGAATTGATCTGATCGTGTTTTTTAAATTTTTACTTGCTCAATAAAAGTTGGTGACGCAGTGCGTCACAAAAGAAATGCAGTGCGTCACAAAAAAAACGCGTCGCGTCACAAAAGAAATGCAGTGCGTCACATAGAATGAGAAGTAACGATTCATTTAGAACACTAGATCTGGATAGAATTTCAGCCAAATAAAGAAATGTATCCTCAATAGGGCCTTTTTGCCAAGTGGAGTCGGAATTTGCAAAAAAGAGGTGCACCCCTCCAATAAGTTTTGAAATAATGTGATGTGCGAAAAATTCACTACCATTGTCAGTAGTAATGGTTAAAACACCTTCTTTCGATAAGGAAAGAGCAGTTTAGGAAGAACGTCATGCGGTAGATCTGAAATTATGAAAGAAAATTGTGGCGAAGAGGAGGTAGAAAGTTCAATCGAGGAGAACTCAAGAAAAAGTAAAATTACGGTCAAGAAAGAATATTGACCAAGTATTATAAATATGGTTACGATATGATGTGAAAATTATACGCGTTGAAATGATAAAAATCTATAGTTTGAAAGGGATTTTTTTACGAATGTCTTTGTTGATTTGTTTGATCCCATGACCAATAGCGTTATTGCCGGTGTTAACCAGGTAGCTGAAGGATTCTGCAATTGTTTGGAGAAAGTTACTAGGTTTGATTTCTGCATGGCAATTGATGATGGTATTGAGCTGATGAGGAAAGATTTCAATGGTTACGGTTTGATCGGCCATGAAAGGATCTCCGTCGCAATGAATAACCCCGGCATGTTCACGTGTAATGTGAATTAGGCGAGAGCGAAACATGTGGATTTTACTATTGTTTGAAAGCGTTCCATTGAAAAGCTGATAAGCCAAACCGGGAGCTTCCAATGCTGTAAATGGTTCAATAAAAGTGATGTCCATTAATCCGTCACTCATGGATGCTTCTGGTGCAATATAGGCGTTATTGCCATATTGCGATGCGTTGGCACATGTGATAAGAAAGGCTTTACCGGTGAATTTATTTGTTTCGTCTTCAAGGGTATAGGTTTCGGGTTTGTAACGGGTAATTTCTTTTAGCGAATTTTCCATATAGGTGAGAATGCCTCTACGAATAGAGGCTGCAAACTTGTAGCTAATGGTTGCATCAAATCCCATTCCGCAGGTACAGAAAAATGGGCGTCCATTAATTTTACCGTAATCAAGGGGGTGAATGCTGCATTCGTTAATGAGTTGAATGGCTTTGGAATATTCTAGTGGAATTTGAAGATGTCGCGCCAAGCCATTGCCGGAGCCGCAAGGTATGATGCCCAATGCAGTGTTTGTATGTACCAGAGAACGTGCGACTTCGTTCACCGTACCGTCTCCGCCGATTGCTACAACGATGTCTGTGCCGTTTTCGGCCGCCATAGATGCTAGTACGGCACCGTGTCCGCTATAAGCAGTTTTAGCTATTGCGTAATTGAAACGGTTCTTATCCAGACGTTCTTCAATGTCGTTGAGGATAAGTTCTTTGTTCGCGGTCCCTGAAATAGGGTTGACAATGAATAAGATGGATTTTTTTTCTTCCATAAATGTTTATCGTGTTGCAAATTTAAGGTAAAGTTAGGATAAAGGCAAAACGAAAAGTGTTTTTTTTTAGATTTGTGGACTTATTAGATTAAGGGTTTCAAAAACAGAGCAGAAACATTTTTGTTGTTTTCTGCTCTGAATGAGGTGAGACATTGTAAATAGAAAAACTATTTATAATTGTTCAAAATATCTTTGCATGCTTCCAGATGATAGGGGCGGATGATGGTACTACAGAAACCATCTCCTTGCAAGGCGTACATGTATTCGATAGAAATGCCGTTTTCCTGCAGATACTTCAAGAGATGAGCGAGATAGCCCGTCTTGTTCGGTAGATCTATTCGAATAACGTCGGTAAGAATAACTGCAATGCCTGCATCTTTAAGTGTTTGGGCTGCTTTTTCGGTGTCGTCTACAATGAGGCGAAGAATGCCGAATTCGGAACTATCTGCCAAGCTGAAAGCCAAAATATCAATATTTTTATTGGCTAGCAGCTGTGCAATTTGCTGGGTGCGTCCTGCTTTGTTTTCGAGAAAGACAGAGACTTGTTTAATAGTCATATTTACCTCCTATTTTTAAAGTTTTCGTTTGTCGTTTACATGTTTTGCTTTACCTTGTGCTCGCTCAATGCTGTTGGGTTCAACAAGTTTTATTTCTGCCTTAATGGAGAGTACGCTCTTCAGATGGTTTTGGAGTTTTTTCTTCAGACAGATCATTTCATTGATGTCATCACTGTAATAGCCGTCTCTGACTTCTACTTGAACTTCGATGGTGTCCAGGTTATTGACGCGGTCAACAGTAATCATATAGTAGGGTTCGAATTCCTTCATGCTCAAAATGACGCTTTCAACCTGAGATGGGAATACGTTAATGCCACGAATAATGAGCATGTCGTCGCTACGGCCCATGATGGGAGTCATACGCACAGAGGTGCGCCCGCAAGGGCATGGCTCATTAATAAGAGAGGTGAGGTCCTTTGTGCGGTAGCGTAGTAGGGGCATACCGTCTTTGGTGAGTGTAGTGAAGACGAGTTCTCCTTTTTCTCCATAACCCATGGGCTCGCAAGTAATCGGGTTGATGATTTCTGGATAGAAATGGTCTTCTACAATGTGAGAGCCGTTTTGGCACTCACATTCGTAACTAACGCCGGGGCCGCAAATTTCACTTAGACCGTAAATGTTATAGGCTTTAACACCCAATTGTTCTTGAATTTCCTGACGCATGTTCTCTGTCCATGGTTCTGCGCCGAGAGCAGCGATGTGTAGTTTTAGTTCACTGCGGGTGATGCCCATTTTACGCATGGTTTCACTTAAATAAAGAGCGTAAGAAGGGGTGCAAGCAATGGCGGTGATGCCGAGGTCACGAATGAGGCGAATATGTTTCTCTGTGTTACCTGTAGAAGCCGGAACGACAGTGGCACCATAGTTTTCTACGCCATAGTGGAGGCCAAGTCCTCCTGTGAATAGACCATAGCCATAAGCTACGGACATGGTGTCTTCGCGTGTGAGGCCAAAAGCGCCGAGACAGCGCGAAACGGATTCCTGCCAAACTGTGAGGTCATGGCGCGTATAGGCACAAATGGTAGGGTTGCCCGTAGTGCCACTGGAAGCATGAATTCGTACAATTTGACTATGTGGAGCTGAGACAAGTCCGTAGGGATAGTTGTCGCGCAGGTCCTGTTTTGTTGTGAAAGGCAGGTTAATAATATCATCGATGCCGTGGATGTCAGCGGGGGTGATACCTATTTCCTGCATTTTATTGCGGTAAAAGGGTAGGTTGTGATAGACGTAAGTGACAAGTTTTTGCAGACGCTTACCTTGTAGAACTCGCATCTGTTCGCGGTCCATTGTTTCTTTGTTGATATTCCAAATCATTTTTTTGTAGTATGGTTGTGGTTTACAAATTGTTAACAGGATGGTCTTGCTTAAAAGCTTGCATGCGTGAAGCAAAGACATCGTATTGGTCGTCGTCAATAAAAGAAGTGCAGACGCGTATACCCTGCTGTCTGCTGCCGGTAGTATCGAGAGCAATGGCGCTGACACCATAAAAAAGCAGTTCTGTCATCAAGGCGCCACCGGAAAATCCGGGATAAGTAACTGTGAAATAGAAGCCGTTACCGATTTCTTCGCCCATATCGTTGTCATAAACAATCTGGAATCCATTTTGGCAGAAAATGTGTTTCAGCTTTTCGGCTCTACGACCATATTCGTGAACAGCTTCAAGAAAATTGTAAGCACCGTCGCAAGCTGCTTTAAACATTGCGGCAAGAGCCCATTGTGCAGAGTGGGCAGTACCAGAAGAGAGGGTGTATAGTATGCGATTTTGAAAGACATTTCCAAATTCGCCAATGGTGTAGCGATCACGCAGAGCAGGATAAGAACGGTGAAAAAGTTTTTCGGAAATGATGCTCATGCCTATACGTTGTCCTGCATAACTGAAAGCCTTGCTACCAGAGATAAGTAAAATATAATTATCGGTGTAGTGAGATACGCTGGGTTGATAAGGTGGACAGAAAGGCTTGCTGAGATCTTTCCGAAAATCCATGCCGAAGTAGGCCAGATCTTCCATGACAATGGCGTCGTAATCGGTTGCCAGTTTTCCAATGCCCTGCAGTTCGCTGTCAGTGAGGCAGACCCAAGATGGGTTATTGGGATTTGAATAAATGATGTTACAAATCTTTCCACTGCGAAGGTAACTTTCAAGTTTCTCAAGTAGGCGCGGTCCTCGGTAGTCGAACATGTCAAAAGACTCGTATTTCAAACCGAGGACTTTGAGTTGGTCTTTTTGAACCGGGAATCCAGGGTCAATAAAAAGAACCGTATCTTTTTCAGGATTGCTTTGACCTGAGACCAAAAAACTCGCAAATGTGCCCTGCATAGAGCCACATGTCGGGATACAGCAGGTTGAGTTAACGTCGGTGTTGATAAATGCCTTTATGAAACGTGCCGTTTCTTTCTTAAGAGGTTCTATACCTTGTAACGGAGGATATTTGGCAGCGAGACCTTTTTGTAAAGCTTCTATTTCTGCACGAACGCCGATGGCTTCAGGCGGCAGTCCGGGGACACCCATTTCCATGTGAACAAACTTTTCGCCCGTTTTTTGTTCAATGAGATGAGATACCGTGACAATTTCGCGAATGGTAGCGCGGCTAAAGTCCGGTAGGTGCATGCTTTGGATGGCATTTTGCACAATGGCGAAATCTATGGGCGTTTTCTTTTCTTTATTTGGCATGGTCAACACCTATCTTTAAAGCGCAAATATTGGCATCAACAACAGTTTTCCCTTTATGTTTGAAAACAGTGTGAATAGCCGTAATAAGTTTGTCTAAGTCTAGCCCAAGGGCTTTTTGTGCAGCACCAAGCAGAATCATATTTGCGGAGCGTGGAATTTGATTGCTTTTTGCAAGTTGATCAATATCTAAAAAGATGACGTTCGAGAGTTTCGCAAAATCGGCTTTCAATTTTTCAATATCTGGATAGTTTGCAATGTTTACAAAAGGAACTGATGAAGTAATGATCCATCCGTTTTTGGAAAGAAAGGGTAAATAGCGAAGAGCTTCCATGGGCTCCATAGAAATAATGACGTCCGCTTGTCCGAGAGGGATCAGGTCCGATGAAATAGGTTGGGAGGAGATTCGCAAATTGCTTTGTACGTCACCGCCACGTTGGCTCATGCCGTGTACTTCAGCTTGTTTGATATAAAGGCCTTCATTCATGGCGGCCTCACCAATGATGGTAGCGATGGAAAGGATACCTTGTCCTCCAACACCGCATAAAATAATATCTGATTTCATAAATTTGCTATTCTTCAAAATTAATTGTTCGCGGGTGTTGTTTTTGCCGCACGTTCTTTAGCATGTCTTGAAGCAGTCTGGATGCACTCGCGACGCGGAATGATCACGCTAACACCTTTATATTCTATTTCTTCGCGGATGATGCGGATAATTTCATCCATATTATTGGGAGTGGGTATCACAACGCGGATATGTTCTTCGGGTACACCGATGCCGCGACAAATGGCTTCAAATTTATTTGTACCCGCAGAATCTTGTCCACCAGTCATGGCGGTAGTGAGGTTGTCGGAAATGACAATGGTGATAGGAGAATTCTCATTGACCGCGTCAAGTAGCCCGGTCATGCCAGAATGAGTAAATGTAGAGTCGCCTATAACTGCAATGGCAGGGAAAAGTCCTCCGTCTGCAGCTCCTTTGGCCATTGTAATAGAGGCGCCCATGTCCACACAGCTACTTAAGGCACGATAAGGGGGGAGGGCTCCCAAGGTGTAACAACCAATGTCTCCAAATACTTTTGCATGGGCATAATCCTTTAAAATCAAGTTAAGAGCTTCGAAAACACTGCGGTGTCCACAGCCCTGACAAAGGGCAGGTGGACGGGGTGTAACATCTTCGCAGGGGGCAAAACATTCTTGGCAGGGCAGGCCTAAAGCCTTTTTTACCAAATCAGTATTAAGTTCCCCTGTGCGTGGAAGTTCTCCTGAGAGTTTTCCCATTATAGGAATATTTAAAGGTAGAATACCTCTCACTTGATCTTCGATGAAAGGCTGTCCTTCTTCTAAAATAAGTAGAGATTTACAAGTTGATGCAATCTTTGAAATTTGATTTTTTGGTAATGGATATTGTGAAATTTTGAGAACAGGATACTTGCAACCTGTCGGAAAACATTCCATTAAGTAATTATAAGCGATGCCTGAGGCCAGAATTCCAATTTGATGGTTTGTGGCATTGAAGAATTTGTTAAACTTTGATTCTTCGGCGCGTTTCAATAAATCTGGTTGTTGCGATGTGACTACGTTGTTGCGACGTCGGGCAATAGCAGGAAGTAATACCCATTCTTTTTCGTTTTGAGGGAAGTGGAATGCGTTCTCTTCTTTTGGCTCACCAACTTCCACAACGGCGCGAGAATGTGCCATGCGTGTGGTGATTCTCATAAGAACGGGGAGATTTACCGTTTCAGAAAGTTCGTAAGCGTAGTCCATCATGTCATATGCTTCCTGCTGGTTACTGGGTTCCAAGGTTGGTACCATGGCGAATTTGCCGTAAAAGCGAGAGTCCTGTTCATTCTGAGAGGAATGCATGGATGGGTCATCCGCAACAAGAACAACCAAACCTCCGTTGACGCCTGTCATGGCGGAATTTACGAAACAGTCGGCGCAAACATTAAGACCTACGTGTTTCATGCAGACAAGAGCTCGTTTACCAACAAAGGATAAGCCCAAAGCTGCTTCCATCGCGGTTTTTTCGTTTGTGCACCAACGACTGTGCAGACCCCGTTGTTGTGCTATCTTGGAATCTTGAATATATTCCGTAATTTCTGTGGAGGGCGTTCCCGGATAGGCATAAACTCCGCTCAACCCCGCATTGATGGCACCAAGTGCAATGGCCTGGTCGCCCAATAGTAACATCTTATTCATTAAATTATCTATCTTCAAAGTCTTTTGTTTCAATTCTCTGTGTCATCTTTTTTGTTTATAAAGTAACACTTTCAGCGATTCAAAAAGAGGAAATGTACTTCTTGCGCTTCTTTTTGTTTCGTTATGCTGCAAAATTAGCAGATTTATTTTAACTATATTACTAAAAACGCGAAAAAAATAATCATCTAAGTAATTGAAAGGCTTGAAAATTAGAAAACGATAAAAACTTTATTTTCGTTTTGTAATTGAGGGGATTTATAGTATCTTTGCGCTCTAGTTTAAAAAGATAAAGATAAACAATGGGTATATTACAAGACAGATTAAAGAACTTTACTCGTCCTCAGGAGTATATGAAAGCAGGGGTTTATCCCTATTTCCGCGTAATTGAGGGAAAACAGGGACCTGTGGTTCATATGGAAGGCAAGGATGTTCTGATGTTTGGTTCAAATGCTTATACGGGACTGACTTATGATGACAGGATTATTGAGGCTGCCTGCAAGGCTTTACATCAATATGGTTCTGGTTGCGCCGGTTCGCGTTTTTTGAATGGCACACTTGACTTACATGTTAAATTGGAAAAGGAGTTGGCTGAATTCGTGGGTAAAGACGAAGCATTAAGCTTTTCTACTGGATTTAGTGTGAATGCCGGCGTGATTTCATGTCTTACAGGTCGTGAAGATTATATTATTTGTGATGATCGCGACCATGCTTCGATTGTGGATGGTCGTCGTTTGTCTTTCTCTACTTCGTTGAAGTATAAGCACAACGACATGGAGGATCTGGAACATAAATTGAAAAGTTGCCGTGAGGATGCTGTAAAACTGATTGTTGTTGATGGCGTCTTTTCAATGGAAGGTGACTTGGCAAATTTACCGGAAATCATACGCTTAAAACATAAATACAATGCCACGGTGATGGTAGACGAAGCTCATGGTTTAGGAGTATTCGGCCGCCAAGGAAGAGGCGTTTGTGATCATTTCGGACTTGCTGACGAAGTTGATTTGATTATGGGTACTTTCAGTAAGTCATTAGCGTCTATTGGAGGTTTTATTGCAGCTGATAAGTATTTGATCAATTGGTTACGTCATAACGCGCGTACCTATATATTTAGTGCCAGCAATACGCCAGCTGCTACAGCCGCTGCTTTGGAGGCTCTGCACATTATTCAACAGGAACCTGAACGCATTGAGCATCTTTGGGAAGTTACGCATTACGCTCTGAAACGATTCCGCGATGCTGGTTTTGAGATAGGAGATACGGAATCGCCTATCATTCCTCTTTATGTACGTGATACGGATAAGACATTCCTTGTTACAAAGATGGCGTTTGATGAGGGCGTATTTATTAATCCGGTTATTCCTCCTGCTTGCGCTCCCCAAGATACGTTGGTACGTTTTGCTTTGATGGCAACACATACGAAGGAACATGTCGACAAAGGCGTGGATAAATTGATTAAAGTGTTCCGTCAATTGGATATCATTAAATAGACGGGGTGATATTCTAAAATCAATAATAAAATAAAAAAGGTCCGGAAGTTTTTTAATTCCGGGCCTTTTTTATTTTAGTTAGTAAGATTGAAATTGCAGCTGGCAGGCATTACATCTGAACTCTAGGTACAATGATCTGTTTGTAGTTTAATAACTGTTGTCAAAATGAAGGAGCATATATATATAAGGAGAGGTTGTTTGTTGAGATTCTAAAAAGTGCAGCAAATGAACGTTAGTAAAAGACAGAACTAAATGGTAAGTTTAAATAAAAAAATCCCCTCCATGTTTTTCACGGAAGGGATTTTTCGAGATGACTCTGTTTGAAGAATCTATTAATTGTTGTAGAGCAACCACGCGTCCGGATAAGTGCCGCGTAATTTGTTCCTGGATTGTACAGCATCAGATTTCTCATCAAAAGTAGAAGCTATGACGCGATACAGTTTGCGTTCGTTGTTCAGAGCTATTTGAGCTTCATAGCCTTTCTTTTTTAGGCTGCTTTGCAATCCTTCTGCATTAGCTTTCAAACTGAAACTACCACATACAACGCTGAAAGCCTTTAATCCAGCTCCACTTACAACGGTAACTTTTTCGGTTTTTACGGGTTCATCACTCGTGTCTGTTTTCTTGGTCGTTGTTGTTACAGGAGCTATCTTAACGGGTTCCGGTTCTTCGGTCTTAACCTCAGTTTGCTCGGTTTTTGTTTGTGCCTGTGCTTTTTCATAAGCCTTCTTGTACATGCTCTCATTTGATTTACAAGAGGAGAAGCAAGCTGCTGTGCAAACACCTAAAGCCACAATGGCTAGTTTTTCAATTTGAAATTTCATAATGAAGTTATAGTTAGTTTAATTTATTTTTTATGTAAGCAAAGTTACGATTAGAGTTTTGCTTTTTGACTTTGTTAGAGTTAAAAAATATTTAATTGTAAAGATAAAATATGTATTAATGAAGAAAAAGGTCTGGAAAAGCTTGTGATGACATTAAATGGGACTTTTTAAATACTTTTTCATACAGAAACAGGACGATATCTCAAAAAAAATATCTAAGTTTGGGGTCTCATAAATTTAAAAAGAAGAAATATGAAAGGTTTAAGTATCTTTACTGCTGTTATCGGAGGTATTGCCATCGGAGCAGCGTGTGGTATTTTGTTTGCTCCTGAAAAGGGAGATGATATGCGTGCCAAAATTGCTGAAGCCATCCGCGCCAGAGGTTTGAAGTTGAACCGCAAGGAAATGGAAAATCTTGTGGACGACATTACGGACGAATTGAAAACTACAGCAGAATAGCATTTAAATGGATCGTACAGACGGTCTCATTTCCAAACTTCTGTCGTCTCTGAAGGAGTATTTGGGACTTCAGAAAGAGTATGCCATGCTGGAGCTGACCGAGAAATTGACGCGGTTGCTCACGGCGTTGATTCTTGGTGCCATTCTTTTTGTTCTGGCTATTATAGCTGTGATTTTTCTTTCTCTAACATTGGTGGCATTCTTGTCTTGGCTTACGGGGAGTGCAATTATCTCGTATGCTATTGTTACGGGACTGTATGTTTTACTGGGTGTAATTATCTATTCAATGCGTATGAAGTGGTTGGCAACGCCTTTGACCAATTTCTTTATAAATTTGTTACTGAAATGAGAAACGATAACGATATAAATATTTATGATGATTCAGAAGCTCTTACTTTTGAAGACATTAAGATACGAAAGCAAAAGGTACTCTCACAAATTCATGATTGTCAGGCTCGAATGAAACTTTATACGAATGGTTTGTTAATGGATTATCACAGGCCGGAAAGTTTCTTTTCTTTAACTGGTGTGCGCAAATTAAGCGGATATGTAGGAAGTGCTCTTTATGCTTTTAGAATATTGAAAAGTTTTTCTCGCGTGACGGGCATTTTTAAGAGACGTTGAAACGGGACCCTACTATCTGACAAATTACTGTGCCAGAAGGTCCGAGCATTTCTATAGATTTAACTAAAGATGTGGATTTTATTGTTTATGAAATCCACATTTTTTTTGTAATTTTGC
>Ga0172377_10006014_pt1 | contig 12486 bp, 10 predicted proteins | sample Pumphouse3metaG_FD_119749 | JGI IMG/M metagenome (GOLD analysis project Ga0172377, IMG submission 119749) | Leachate microbial communities from a municipal landfill in Southern Ontario, Canada - Pumphouse #3 metaG | ecosystem: Engineered > Solid waste > Landfill > Unclassified | place: Canada... | reverse complement strand
ATAATAAAAGCCCACTCCCCAAAATCACTATCTGTTCTTGTCATTTCAAGAGTAGCAGATATTGGGGAAAGATAAGTTTGGCATACCATTATCATTAATGGTAAAATAACATGGCTAACTAACTAGAGTCGGAGTGTAGAAAATGGCAAATTTTATTGAAAAAATATTCCGTTTTGATCAAAAAATTCTCAAAAAATACTTTCGTGAAAGCGAGAAGGTTCTTGCATTGGAGCAAGAAATGGCCGCTAAAAGTGATGATGATTTGAGAGGCAAAACTGAAGAATTTAAACAGAGATTAAGAGACGGAGAAACAACACAAGCAATCAAGTACGAAGCCTTTGCGGTTGCTCGTGAAGCCGCGCGCAGAACACTTGGTCAATTTCCCTTCCAAGTGCAAATAATTGGTGCTCTCGTTCTTGATCAAGGCGATGTGGCTGAAATGAAAACCGGTGAAGGTAAGACCTTGACTGCAACAATGGCCGTTTATTTAAATGCTCTTAAGGGCGAAGGCGTGCACGTCGTTACCGTCAACGAATACTTAGCTCAGCGCGATGCGGACTGGATGGGACAAATATATCGTTTCTTAGGTCTTACCGTCGGCGTTAATATTCGCGATAAAACAAACACTGAAAAAAAAGAGGCCCATCACTGCGACATAACGTATACAACAAACTCTGAACTGGGTTTTGATTATTTGCGTGATAATATGGCGCAAAATGCCAAATCTCGTGTCTTGCGGGGTCTTAACTTTGCTGTCATTGACGAAGCCGACTCAATTTTAATTGATGAAAGCCGAACCCCATTAATTATTTCTGGTGGTGCGAAGGCGAGTGCCTCGCAATATACGGTTGCCGATCGATTTGTTAAAACACTTAAAAAGGAACGAGACTTCGAAGTCGACATTAAAACAAAAACATGTAGCTTAACTGAAGATGGTAACTCTCGTGCCGAACGAATGTTTGGAATTCGCAACCTATATGATCCTGAACATCAGGACCTCGTTCATCGGATTGTTCAAGCCTTGAAAGCTAATTATATTATGGCTCGCGATGTTGAATATTTGGTCGATGGCGAAAATCAAATTCAGTTGATTGACCAGTTTACTGGTCGTATTCTAAAAGGCCGCGAGTATTCAGATGGTTTGCAACAAGCCATTCAAGCAAAAGAAAACGTCGAGATTAAACAGGAAACGATAACGCTTGCGACAATCACTTATCAAAACTTTTTCCGTCTTTTCAAAAAACTATCTGGTATGACTGGAACGGCCAAAACCGAAGAAGAAGAATTTAGAAAAATTTATAATATGCGCGTTGTAGCAATTCCAACAAATCGCCCGGTTGTTCGTGATGATGCCACTGATTATATTTATGCTCATAAACCAGCGAAGCTAGTTGCACTTATCGAAGAAGCAAGAGAACGTCACGAAAAAGGTCAGCCAATCCTTATTGGTACCGTTTCCGTAGAATCGTCTGAAGAAGTGAGTCGTTTATTAGCACAAGCGGGATTACCGCACGAAGTGTTGAATGCCAAGAACCACGCTCGCGAAGCAGAGATTATTGCGCTAGCCGGTAAAAAAGGCGCGATTACGCTTGCGACAAACATGGCGGGCCGTGGCACCGACATTAAAATTGACGATGAAGTTCGAGCCATCGGCGGATTAGCCGTGCTAGGTACCGAGCGACATGAAGCTCGCCGTATTGACAATCAGCTTCGTGGTCGTAGCGGTCGTCAAGGCGATCCAGGATTTTCACGTTTCTATGTCTCATTTGACGATGAATTAATGCGTCGTTTTGGAGCCGATAACGTTCAAAAGCGAATTGAAACACTAGGAACTGAAGCTTTAGAAAGCCGTCTATTTTCTAACTTTATCACTAGTGCCCAAAAGCAAATCGAAGGAAAAAACTTCGATATTCGTAAAAACTTACTTGATTATGATGATGTTATTGCAAAGCAAAGAACCGCTATTTACGAAAAGCGCGATTCAATTCTTTTTGCAGATAACATTAACGATTTAATCTATGATTTCTTTCAAACAACCGGATTATTTCTTGCTAGAAAAGCTATTTCAGTCGACTCACGGGATGGCACGATTAATGGAGACAACCTTCGTAAGATTGTCGAACCACGGTATATGGGCGAAGGAACATTTAGAGCTAATGCCTATGATGAAGCCCCAGCTGATGAAGCGGGACAAGATTTAGGTGATACGCTCTATGATCGTTATTTAGCCAAGCGTAAAGAATGGGGCGAAGAAATAGCCAACCAAGTTGAACGTCAAATCGCACTTCAAACAATGGACCAAAACTGGACACGGCACATCGATACTATGTCGCGTTTACGCGAAGGCATTTACTTGCGCTCGTATGCTAATACAAACCCCCTACAGGATTATGTTAATGAAGGTCATGCCTTATTCCGCGATATGCTTGATAGGGTGTCAGCAGATGTTTGCTTAAAATTATTAAATGCAATTATCCAAATTAAGAAACCGGAAGAAGTTCCAAAAGACGATGACAAAGTCATTGATGCTCCTCAGGAACCAACATCGGTAAAGGAAAAGGAATAATGAAAGAGCTCCAAGAACTGATTTTCGTTTTTAGTGAATTAACTAAAGCGGTTTACCGGCTCGGTGATTCTCTTTGACCTCGCTAGTTTAGAAGCAAAAAACAAAGAGTTAGAAGCCATTCAAAACGAGTCTGATTTTTGGAATGACCAAAAACGGGCTGTTAATATTGTTAACGAATATAACAAAGTCAAAGAAATTTATGATTCTTATCAAAAGATAACCAAAAACCATGCTGACTTAAAAGAACTTATTGAAGTTACAAGCGGTGGCGATGAGGATATGGTTTTACTCATTGAAGAAATGATTAATGAACTCTCCCAAGATGTAAAAGGCCTTCGCTCCGAACTCTATTTTACAGGTAAATTTGATCGTTTAAATGCGATTGTGACTATTCATCCTGGTGCTGGCGGCACTGAATCGCATGATTGGGCCGATATGTTATATCGAATGTACGTAAGATGGGCCGAGAAACATCGATATAAAATGCAAGTTATCGACTATCAAGCCGGAGAAGAAGCCGGCATCAAAACCGTGACGATTACCATTCGTGGCAAAAATATCTATGGCTTGTTAAAAGGCGAAAAGGGCGTTCATCGTCTTGTTAGAATTTCACCATTTGATTCAAACTCCAGACGTCACACCTCGTTTGCCTCTGTTAATGTCGTACCGGAATTTGATAATGAAATAAACATTGAAATAAATGAAAATGATTTAAAGATTGATACTTATCGAAGCGGCGGCGCAGGCGGACAAAATGTCAATAAGACCGAAAGCGCCATTCGTATTACCCACCTTCCGACAGGAATTGTCGTTTCTTGCCAAGTTGAACGTTCACAAATTTCTAATCGCGAAATGGCAATGAATATGTTAAAAGGCCAGCTCTATGAATTGGAACAGACGAGACAAAAGGATGATTTGAAAAATATTGTTGGCGAACAAAAAGCAATTGAATGGGGTAGTCAAATTCGTTCATATGTTTTTTGCCCGTATACATTAGTAAAGGATAATCGCACGAATTATTCAGAAGGTGACGTTTATAGTGTTATGGACGGAAATATTGACGGATTTTTAAATGCCATGCTCGATATGGAAGCCCGTAATAGAAAGGATGTTTTGTCATAAAAAGCGAGTTTCTGCAGGAAAAACTCTCAAAATTGCACAGTTATGGATACACATAAATTTAAATTAACATCGACCTATAAACCGACCGGTGATCAGCCTTTAGCGATTAAACAGCTAGTTGCTGGTTTAACAAAAAGGCGTCCGATTCAGGTTCTTTTAGGCGCGACAGGAACAGGTAAAACTTTTACTGTTTCCAATGTTATACAAGAAGTGCAAAAGCCAACCCTTGTTCTTGTTCATAACAAGACATTGGCTGGTCAGCTCTATGCCGAGTTCAAAGAATTATTTCCTGATAGTCGAGTTGAATATTTCGTTTCCAATTTTGATTTCTATCAACCGGAAGCTTATCTTCCGAGATCGGATACATATATTGATAAAAATGCCGTTATGAATGAAGAAATTGAAATGCTGCGGACAAGCGCGATTAATTCCGTTTTGGAAAGAAGAGACACGATTGTCGTCGCATCTGTTGCTTCAATTTATGGATTAACCGATCCTGATGAATATCGGAATCTAGTATTTGAGATTCGCGTCGGTGAAACAATTGACCGGAAAGCACTTTTTCATAAATTAATTGATTCTCAATACACGAGAAATAATATGGACCTCGTGCCTGGCTCTTTTCGGGTTCAAGGTGACATCATTCAAATCGTTCCTCCACACACCGACGAATATTTTATAAAAATTGACACATTTGGAGATGAAATCGAGCGGATTGGCATGGTTGATATTTTGACTGGCGAAGTCAGACGTACGTTCCTAACATATCCTATTTTTCCCGCTTATGGACACGCTTCAACAAGGCAGAGAACAAAAGAAGCGACAGTCACAATATTGGCCGAACTTGAAGAAAGACTCACATATTTTCGTAAGGAAGGAAAGCTACTTGAGGCTGAACGACTTGAGATGAGAACTAGGCAAGACGTCGAAAGCATGCTTGAATTTGGCATGTGCCCCGGAATTGAAAACTACTCTCGTCACATCGATAAAAGAAAACCAGGAGAACGACCTTTTACTTTAATTGATTATTTTCCCGATGATTTCTTGCTAATTATTGATGAATCTCACGTCACATTGCCACAAGTTAGAGGCATGTACAACGGTGATCGCTCACGGAAAATGACATTAGTGGAATACGGTTTTCGCTTGCCTAGTGCCCTTGATAACCGCCCATTAAATTTTCCGGAATTCGAGATGATTATGCCACAAACGATTTGCACGTCAGCGACACCGGGAGATTACGAATTAGGAAAAGTAAACCACGAAGTAATTGAGCAAATTATTCGCCCAACCGGTCTCATCGATCCTCGCATTGAAGTTCGTCGTACCCTTGGCCAGATTGACGATATTATTTATGAGATTAAGCAAAGAATTCTTTCTAAAGAAAGAACAATGATTGTGACATTGACAATCCGTATGGCTGAAGACTTAACAGATTATTTGAAAGAAAGAGGCATCAAAGTTGCTTATCTTCATAGCGAAACAAAAACCCTTGAGCGGACGGAAATTATTTATCAACTGCGTAAGGGAAAATATGATGTTTTGATTGGAATTAACCTTCTTCGTGAAGGACTTGATATCCCGGAAGTTTCTCTTATTGCGATTCTCGATGCCGATAAAGAGGGTTTCCTTCGTTCGTCTCGCTCTTTGATTCAAGTGACTGGGCGGGCTGCCCGTAACAAAAATGGTTTAGTAATTATGTATGCCGATAGAATGACCGATTCGATGCGTTTTGCGATTAGCGAAACCGATCGTCGTCGAAAAATTCAGTCAGCATATAACGAAGAAAATGGCATCATCCCCGAAACAATTATTAAAGATATACGTCCACCATTAAAGAATATGGAAGATGAGCAAGAAATTCTTAAGGTGTTCACAGCCAAAGCATCACGAAGCGAAATTGAAGCGCGAATTAAAGAGTTAGAGAAGCAAATGCGTGAAGCGGCAAAGACTTATGATTTCGAAAAAGCGGCGGAAATTCGTGATATAATCTTCGAAATAAAAGCAACCCTTAATAAATAAAGCATTTGCTTTAAGAAATGGTTTGTGCGAATATATTAAAAGCATAGGTGCAAAAGGAGATTTGAACAATGCAATGGTATGATGTTATATTCCTAATCGTTGCCTTAATTATCATTGTCTTGTCATTGCTGCAAGGCGGTAAATCAGAAGGCGCTTCCGGAGCTATTACTGGCGGTGGAACAAATATATTTGTCAAAACGAAGGAAAGAGGCTCTGAATTAGTAATTACCTGGCTCACGTTTGGTTTTGCCATCGTTTTCTTTTTCTTCGCGATTCTAATTAGCGTTTTACAAAACGTAGCTTAAGTAAAAATTCGAGTATTTTAGCCCCATTTGGGGCTTTTTTATATTTTTTTCATATATAATAAGTATCGGTAGTGTTATCGATGAAAAATTTTTTGAAAATGCATCTTTGGCGCCTCTTAACTGTTTTTTTGTTATTTCTTGCGCAAATAGCCATCCTTGTTCTTGGTGTAATTTATATCCGCGATTATTATCCTTATCTTTATTTATTTTTTCTGGGCGTAAGTATTATCGTTGTCTTGTCTATTATCGGTAATCGAAGTAACCCGAGCTATAAGATTTCGTGGCTCGTATTGATTTTAATCTTTCCCGTTTTTGGCGGCTTCATGTATTTAATGTTTGGAAATAAAAAAATGAATCGTCACCAAAAAAAGAGAGTTGAACAAATGCATGCAATGATCGAACGAGCCACCAAAAAAACGGAAAATGTTTTGGAAGCGCTTGCTTTAGAAAATCTCGATGCCCACAAACAAAGTACATATATTAAGAACACAACTGGCTTTGGACCATATCAAAATTGTTATCTAGAATATTTTCGCTCAGGCGAATCATTTCTAAAAACTTTTAAAAGCGAAATTGGAAAAGCCAAAAGATTTATTTTTATCGAATATTTTATTCTTGCTCAAGGTGAAGTGTGGAACAGTATTTTAAATTTACTTGTTCAAAAAGTTAAAGAAGGCGTTGATGTCCGCGTTATTTATGATGACATGGGTTCAATCTCGAGCGTTCCACATAATTATGACCGCCAACTTCGGAAGTTAGGCATCCAAACTTATGCGTTCAATCGATTCCTCCCCTTTTTAAATGCTCGCATAAATAATCGTGATCATCGGAAAATGCTTATTATCGATGGATCGACGGCCTTTACTGGAGGGATTAACCTCGCTGATGAATATTTTAATCTAAAATCAAGGTTTGGTTATTGGAAAGATAATGTCTTGCTTATACGAGGTGATGCGGTGAGTAGCATGACTCTGATGTTTTTGACTTTTTGGAGTGTTCTAAGTGGAAAAAGTGAAGAATTTGAACCTTTCTTGGCTAAAAGTAAAGAATTGAAAATCGTTGATAAAGGCTTTATCCAACCCTATGCCGACACGCCATTAGATGACGAAGCAGTCGGCGAAAACGTTTATTTGAACATGATGGGAAGAGCAAAAAAAAGGATATTTATTACAACCCCTTATCTAATTTTAGATAACGAAATGATTATTGCTTTTTCAAATGCCGCAAAGCAAGGCATCGATGTTCGCATCGTCACCCCGGCTATTCCCGACAAGAAACTGGTTTTCCAAGTGACTCGATCATATTATCGACGACTAATCGAAGCTGGTGTAAAAATATATGAATATATACCCGGCTTTATTCATCAGAAAGTATTCCTGGCTGATGATGACTTTTTAACTATTGGTACAATTAACTTAGATTACCGAAGCCTATACTTGCATTTTGAAAATGGAGTGTGGATTTACAAAAGCTCGATTATTCAAGAGGTAAGCGCTGATTTTGATGATATTCTCGCCAATTCGAGGCTGGTGGCCTTAGACGACACAAAAAGCGGACCACTCCATCGTTTATGGATTAGTTTCCTGAGGGGTTTTGCCACTCTTTTATGAAATCCTTTTTCTTATATATAAGAGACATTAAAAATGTTAAAATATGGCTTATTAAGAGAGGGCTACAATATGGAAATAAAAGAATATGTCGCAATTCGTAAACAGCAAATTCGCGACGAAGTCTCATTAATGAAAGTCAAGCCCCATCTCGCCATTGTTCAAGTAAATGAAGATGATGGATCTAATTCTTACATTCGCGGCAAACTTAAAGATGCCGAAGAACTTGGAGTTCGCGCCACTCACATTAAACTTCCTATTGAGACTAGCGAAGCCGATGTTTTAGAAGTGGTGGAATCGCTTAATCAAGATGAAGATGTGCATGGTTTTATTGTGCAGATGCCCTTGCCCAGACACATTGATGAAAACAAAATCAAAGTTGCTATAAAGCCATCAAAGGATGTTGACGGTTTTCATCCTTTGTCGGCCCTCAAGGCTTGTACTCCGCGCGGTATTATCGATTATTTGAAATATAACAAGATTGATATTTTGGGGAAAAATGTTGTCGTCATTGGACGAAGCAATATTGTCGGAAAACCTATGGCCAGCCTTCTTACTAAAGAAAGCGCAAATGTCACCGTTCTTCATTCTAAGACCACACGAGAGGACATGAAGTTTTATTTAGAACATGCCGACATCATTGTTGTGGCCATCGGAAAGAAATGGCTTGTGGATGGTTATAGTTTTAAGCCAGATGCCATTATTATTGATGTTGGAATTAATCGTGTGGATGGAGTCTTGTATGGTGATGTCAAGCCAGGACAGAAGGTTCGCCTTCAAACACCGGTTCCCGGCGGAGTCGGACCATTAACGCGTTTAGCGTTATACGAAAACTTAATGGAGATTATGAGACATGGAATTTAAAATTACGAACACCCAAGTATACGGACTTGAACGAGCCATTAAAGCCTCTGGCAATCCGATGCGTGTGGAAATCGACACGAGTGAGATAACTGATAAAGATTTCATGCGAGCCACAAAGCTTGGTAATGCAAAATCAGGCGAAGGACACGACAATTTCTTAAAAGGAATACTCGTTCAGACGGATGTCATTGCCCCTCTTTATTGGTGGAAGCAAGCCCAGCGTTATCACTGGTTCGATTTCATTTCTTCGCAATCCACAATGCATTGTCTATTAAAGTTTGATATCGCTAAGCAGTGCGTCAGTGAGACTAATGATGAAGTGGTACGAATCGTTAGTGAGATGGTCAAAGAGTATTTGTCTTTAAGTGAAAATGATTCACGTAAGAAAACTTTATGGCGCGAAATCGTGGCGTCCCTTCCTTCAGGTTTTTGTCTCGGTGCGACGATGACGAGTAATTATCAGCAATTAAAAACAATGTATATGCAGCGTCGTTATCATAAATTAAACGAGTGGCGCATCTTTGTTGAATGGTGTGACACCCTCCCTCACTTCAAAGAAATAACGGGAGTGTTTCGTTAATAGAAAAAGAACCGATATAATCGGTTCTTTTAATAATTTAAGCCCTATTCGACTTTATCAATGGGGAAGGATTCTCCTTTTTCGACGATGACTGGTTCGATAACTTCTTTCTTTTCCTTTTTATCTTTTGTTTTGACGATAGCATTTTCTTTTGATTTGTTTTCCCGAGCCTTGGCTTTATTTAAAGTTTTGATTGTGAAGCCGATTTCGACAATTGCCATAATAATTAGAATGCAGCCAATTACAATGAGAACGATATTTTGGGCATTCTGAATTGAAACGAGAATAATGACACCGATCGTGATAAATAATAATGCGGCGATAAACTCAAGGACCGGAAAGAAAAGAGTCTCTTGTTTCCTTTTAATTCTTAAAATACCATCGACAATCGCGATTGGAGCAACAACAAGCAGCAAGGTGGCGATGAAAATCATCAAAATTTCGGTAATGGCGGTGGAACGAAGAATAATGACAATACCAAAGGTAATTTCAAAAATGCCTGTAAAAAGTGAATTATCTCTTGGATCCTTATTAAAGAATGGCATCAAGACTCTTAGAACGCCGTCGAGAATAAAGAAGGCGCCGATGGCGATGAAAATCCATTTATAAAGATCTGGATCATCTGAAAAAATAATTGTCAAAACGCCCGCCGCCAAAAGAATGATAGCCTCACATATTTGCCAAATTGCCCAGACTTTGTACATTTTCTTCATAATTGTTCTCCTTTGATTACTAATTTATTTTAATAAATTGACACTCTATATGATACAATAACCTACGTATTAAATACGAGAGGTATAAATATGAAAGCCAAAATTTTACGTAAATACGCCGAACTAATCGTTCGAATTGGTGCCAACGTTCAAAAGGGACAAGATGTAATTGTCTACGCCGAACTTGATCAACCGCGAATCGTCGAATATGTAGTCGCGGACGCCTACAAAGCTGGTGCTAAGTCGGTCGTCGTGCGTTGGTCACATAGTCCGATTGATAAAATCCGCTATAAAAAAGAATCTGTCAAATCTCTTTCCGAAGTGCCTAACTGGATAATTGAAAGAGAAAAACATTATGTTAAGACACTTCCAGCTGTTATCTATTTAATTAGTGAAGATCCTGATGCGTTAAAAGGCGTTAATCAAGCTAAGCTTGCTAAGGTTGGCCAGGCCGTCTACCCAATCTTAAAGCCACTTCGTGATGAACGCGAAAACAAATATCAATGGACCATCGCCGGAGTTCCGGGGGCGGCTTGGGCCAAGAAGGTTTTTCCTGGCTTGTCTAAAGGCAAAGCAATTGAAAAGCTCTGGGAAGCAATTCTTTATACATCGCGCGCCAAAGAGGGTGATCCAATTGCTAATTGGAATGAGCATAATGCCGATTTAAAAAGGAGATGTGAATATTTAAATTCGCTTAAAATTGACACCCTTCACTATACAAGTAAAAACGGAACCGACTTCATTGTTGGCATACTCCATAATGTTAATTGGTTAGGCGGAGGAGAAAAGACTCTTGGTTCTAACATCTTCTTTAATCCTAATATTCCGACCGAAGAATGCTTTACGGCTCCTGAAAGAGGCAAAGCCGAAGGCGTTGTCTATTCGACCAAACCACTTTCGTATCAAGGTGAGCTGATTGAAAACTTCCACATTGTCTTCAAGGGAGGAAAAGCCGTCGAAGTTCACGCCGAAAAAAACGAAGAACTGCTTAAGCAGATGATTTCAATGGACAAATTTGCCGCTTATCTTGGCGAGGTTGCTTTAGTGCCATTTGATTCTCCAATTCGTAACTCCGGAATTCTTTTCTGGAACACGCTTTATGATGAGAATGCTTCTTGTCACTTAGCCCTTGGCATGGGATACACAAACTGTGTTAAAGATTATGGTAATTACACCAAAGAACAGTTAACTGAAATGGGCGTCAATGATTCGATGATTCACGTCGACTTCATGATTGGAAGCGAAGATCTTTCCATCGTCGCCACAACTCAAGATGGCAAGAAAGTCCAAATTTTTAAAAACGGAAACTGGGCCTTCTAATATATCAGGCAACAACAAGAAAACTCACGAGTCAAATCGTGAGTTTTTTAATTATTGACTAGTTGTTATTTCCCTGGCCACTTCCTTGACCTTTTCCATTCCCACGGTTTTCGTTATGAGTCGTGCCCTGACCTTCGCCATTAGGCTTGATTACCATTTCATATTCGATTTCATTTGTTTCTTCGTCAACAATAATTTTAATTTTAATCGTACCTTGATGCGGAGTATCATCTTCTAAATTAATGTGGTAACGGACAAACATTGCATTTGAGTCTTCTTCATCAAATTTAATATTGTAAGAATAAGTACCGCTCTCATTAGTAAAGTCCAATTTTAATTGCGTTTCTTCTTCCTCGGTTTCAATTTTGAGTCTGCTGCTACTAATTATGTCATTGTTTTCAAAAACCCTTATATCATATTTAGCACCGTCATCTTCGATTTTATAAATCGATTCAATATAATTATTCTCATCATAATGAATTGTCATTTTGATTTTGGTCTCATCACCTTCAATAAATCGATTTCCCTCGATATCGTATTCGTCAGTAGAATCACCATAGATGATAATACCATTAAATGAATATTGTGTTTCAGCAGCTTCCTCAACGAGAGTCTCGACATTATAGTAAATGATGTAATTGAGATTTCCGCCTAGAAGGTCATAAGCCACAATAGTTTCTTTAAAGTCGTAATCTTCGCGATTGGAAAGCTCACTAATTGTTTCTAATTCACCATCTGAGGATAAAAGTTGTTCAACCATTTCTAAATAAGGCGGGAATTGGCTAAGAATGATATCGACATCAGTATCATTAAGTAAAGCACGGAATTGGCCGGCACCGCCGGCGTCTTCGACGGCATCAAATAGAACATTTGCCGACAAGGCACCAACCGAGAAGACTTGCTGATCGTTTTCAATCGGAAGTGGGACGGTGACGGGATTTGTAGTTGTATTGCTATCTGTTGGATCAATAACGAAAAATCCGCCTAGTCGAAGCCCAATTAAGGTTACAGAAAGAATGACGGCCATCATCGCTGTGGCAAAAATAGAGACAAATCGAGGTTTTTGAAAGAGAGTTTTAAGGGATAAACGCGGCTTTTCGCTTGCGGCATAAACAGATACTTGGTTTTGCGGAACAAAAACCTCGGCTTCGCTTTGTAAGCGTCTTTCGATTGTTTTCTCTTTTTCACCAAGAGCAATCGGATCAACGCCGATGGCTTTATAAACATTGTTTAAAACATCAGGAGTAATGATACTTCCTTCTTGGCGGAGATTCTTCAAGATTTCTTTCTTACTTTTTTTCATTTTCTTTTTCGTAAGCAATCCTAATTTTTTTCAGCGCCGCGTTATACTTACTTGTTACGGTGCCTAAAGGGAGATTGAGCATTT
>Ga0172377_10006013_pt1 | contig 12489 bp, 9 predicted proteins | sample Pumphouse3metaG_FD_119749 | JGI IMG/M metagenome (GOLD analysis project Ga0172377, IMG submission 119749) | Leachate microbial communities from a municipal landfill in Southern Ontario, Canada - Pumphouse #3 metaG | ecosystem: Engineered > Solid waste > Landfill > Unclassified | place: Canada... | reverse complement strand
TTTACCGGGTAACCTTTTCGATCAACTAATTGTGCTTCAATTTGATAAACTTCTCCTTCCTTTTCGGCTTTGGTTACTTGCGTAAGCTGAATATGGTCTGCCGCTTGAGGCGTATATTTCACTGCACTTACTTTTTGCCCTTTCAACTTGCCTTTTACTTCTAATTTACCGGCTTTAAATGGTACATACCATTTATAAATATGATCTTCTTGATCGGCTAAATATTGTTTTCCGTAGGATTTTCCATTTAGATATAAAGTAACCGCTTCACTATTGGAATAGACTTCCACGATCGTAGGTTCGTTTGTAGCATAATTCCAATATTCATTCACCGCTTGCCAGTGCCATAAAGCATGTTTCCAATGACCAGGTTTACGTTCTACTATTTTTTGGTTGTCATCAAGTCTAAACGTAGATTTTTCTTCTGTTTGTGTATAGATAGCGATTGAGGGTTCCTCCGTCCAAAGACTCTTCATCATAAAATAAGAAGGTTTAGTAAAACCGGCTTGGTCAAGCAACCCTGAAGGGCTTGTGCGTTGTGGCCAAGCATTTGTACTCTCACCTAAATAGTCAATACCTGTCCACAAATAGGTACCCGCTACAAAAGGACGTTCCATAATAGCTTTCCATTCATGCCATTGCGCCACATTCTCCGTTTCCATAATAGGGATGCTAGGGTAATGCTTCTTGGCATAATCATACATCACTCTGCGATAGCTAAAGCCTGCCATATCAAGAGCCTTGATATAACCCGATTCAAAACTTACAGAAGGTAAAATGCAATTGGCTATAACGGGGCGAGTTTGATCCATCTGCTTGGTCCAACGAGCTAGTTTATGCGCCGTACGACCAATATCATAAATGCCACGAGGAAGGGTATCTAAATTTGCCTTTATTCGTTCAGGTGAATAAGGGGGTTGGTTCCAAAAATAGCCTCCCTTTGCATCAGCGCCAAAAAATCCAGTTGCTTCTTTGTTACGGGGATAGGTCCATTCAATTTCATTGCCTATACTCCATTGGATAATACAAGGGTGATTACGGTCTCGCAGCATCGTTGTTTTCAAATCTTTTTCTGCCCAGGTTTGAAAATATTCCGCTTGCCCTCTCACGATATAATCCAATTTACGCAGGTTCGCATTATAACGTTTATCTTTGGGATTATCCCATTCATCATAGAATTCGTCCTGTACGAGAAAACCCATTTCGTCACACAAATTTAAAAATTCAGTGGAAGGGGGATTGTGAGAAGTACGAATCGCATTACATCCGCCTTCACGAAGGGTCTGTAACCTACGTCGCCAAACTTCTTTGGGAACTGCAGCACCCACCAAACCACCACAATGATGTAGACAGACTCCTTTTATTTTCATGTTTTTTCCATTCATAAAAAACCCTTTATCTGCATCAAATCTAAAAGTACGCAAACCTATTTTATTTTTCACACAATCCACTTGCTGTTTATCACAAAAGACTTCGGTACGTGTCGTATACATCTGTGGTGTATCAACCTCCCACAAGAGTGGATGCTCCACTGCGAAGGTCTGTTCGAGGACTCTTTTACTTCCTGCGGCTAGGGTATAAGATGAAGAAAGCTGTCCCACTTCTTCCCCCAATGGATTAAGCAAATGCGTTATAACTTCACCTTCCTTACTTTTACCATACGCATTCGTCAAGTTGATTTTAATCTTCACTTCAGCTTTCTCTTTCGTAACCTTAGGAGTAGTAATAAAGATGCCCCAAATTGGAATATGTAGTTTATTAACCACAATTAACTTCACATTACGATAGATACCTGAACCTGAATACCAACGACTATCTGCATAGCGACTATGATCCACTCGCACTGCAATACAATTATCTTCGCCTTCAGAGGCTAACATCGCACTAATGTCATAATAAAATGCGGAATATCCGTAGGGATGAAACCCTATATTTCGACCATTAATCCACGTTGTAGCTCTATTGTAAACGCCATCAAACAGAAGGTAAACTTTTTGCGTTTTCTTATCAATAGGAGTGGAAAAATGTTTTCGATACCAACCGACCCCTCCTAAACGATAGGCCGTACAACCCTCCCCTTTTACAGAATCGGGAGCATAAGCAATGCTCCAATCATGAGGAAGTGCTAACGTTTGCCACATCTTATCATTATACGTAGGCCAGGCATACGTGGTAGAATCAGACAATTGGAACCGCCAATCGGCATTAAAATTAATCTCTCTTTGGTTTGACTGTGCAACAGATGATAGCGAAACTAAACATCCGACGACAAATACGCTTAGCCTTTTTCCTAGGCTTAGCCTTTTAAATGGTGCATTCATACTTTTGTAATTAGTTTTTTCAAATTTTAGTTTAAGAAGAGACAAAAATACAAAACAGATTAAATAAAAACAAACCAAAAGAACGTATAAAAACAAAAAGAAGGGAGTAACTCATTGCTTCGTTACCCCCTCTTTTCAACAAGATTAATTAACCTAAAAAATTACTTTACTTTTTTATACCCATAGACGGCCATATCACCTAATTCTTCTTCAATACGAAGCAATTGGTTATATTTTGCCAAACGGTCGGTACGACTCATAGAACCTGTCTTAATCTGGCCGCTATTTGTTGCAACAGCGATATCGGCAATTGTCGTATCTTCTGTTTCACCAGAACGGTGAGACGTTACGGTAGTAAAACCATGGCGATGAGCCATCTCTATCGTATCCAAAGTCTCACTAAGAGTTCCGATTTGATTTACTTTAATCAAAATAGAATTTTCAGCTTTTAGCTTGATTCCTTTGGCTAGGAAATCGACATTGGTAACAAAAACATCGTCACCCACCAATTGAATCTTATCTCCTAAACGTTTATTCAATTTCACAAAACCATCCCAATCATTTTCATCCATACCATCTTCAATAGAATCAATAGGATACTTCTCTACTAATGAAGCCAAATAAGCTACTTGTTCGTCAGCATCACGTTTTTGACCCTTTTCACCTTCAAATATGGTATAGTCATACAGACCGTCCTTATAAAATTCTGATGCTGCAGCATCCATCGCTATCGTTACATCTTTTCCAGCTACATAACCAGCAGCACCAATAGCTTTCACAATACTATCAAGAGCATCTTCTACTCCTTCCAAATTCGGAGCAAAACCACCTTCATCCCCTACAGCAGTACTTAAGCCACGGTCTTTCAATACTTTCTTTAAGGCATGAAAAACTTCAGCACCCATACGCAACCCTTCTCTAAAAGAAGGAGCCCCTACTGGGCGAATCATAAATTCTTGAAAAGCAATAGGAGCATCAGAGTGCGAACCTCCATTGATAATATTCATCATAGGTACAGGAAGTGTAATTGCGTTTACACCACCTATATATCTATACAAAGGCATATCCAAATAAGCCGCAGCTGCTTTCGCAACAGCAAGTGATACGCCAAGAATAGCATTTGCACCTAAATTAGATTTAGTCTTTGTTCCGTCCAATTCAATCATACGCTTATCGATTGCTCTTTGATTCAACGCAGACATCCCTTCCAAAGCGGAAGCGATTTTTTTATTTACATTATGTACCGCTTTCAAGACACCTTTGCCTAAATAACGCTTTTTATCATTGTCACGAAGTTCATGAGCTTCATGCTCTCCCGTTGATGCTCCTGAAGGAACAGAAGCACGTCCTACGATACCTGATTCTAGAGTTACATCAACTTCTACTGTGGGATTACCTCTTGAGTCCAAAATCTCTCTTGCTACAATGTCTTCAATTAACATAGTCTTTATTTTTTAAATTAAACAACGCTTATTTATTCTAATATTATATTGACAAATATACTCATTTACAAAGGATTACACAATACCTATTAGTAGGTATTTTATTAATATTTTTAGGCTGAAAAACAAAAGAAACCGTTCTTCACAGAACAGTTTCTCTCTCATTAATTATCTTATGTCATGTTTTTAATACATAAAAGAAATTATTCAGGTTAACCTAGTACATCAAAATTTATTCACTTAATTCTGAGTACAAAGATAAGGCGTGTTTTAGTCGTATCCAATACCTTAAGTTAGGTAAAATAAAGATACTATATACCTACTTGTAGCGATTGTATAGTCATAAATAATATGTACCTTTGTTCAAATTAATAACTCGAAATAGATGCATTGCACTAACTTTTATTCTCCTACTAGCAAGATGAGTAACTTGATAAGCGATAACTTTAAAATGTTGCTAGTTATGAGTCGCTTTAACATTCCGTTGGGCTTTGGGGAATCATCCATCCAACAAGTATGTAAGGCGAACCAGATTGATCTGAATACTTTCCTCGCTGTAATTAATTTTGTGAAAGCAATTGATCAGAAGGATACCCCTCCTAACCTGAATTATAAAGATATTGACTTAAAGCAATTGATACGTTACCTTAAGAATTCACATCTTTATTTTCTTGATTATTTGATTCCTTCTATTCATAAACAATTAGAACAAGCTCTTGAAAATAGTCCTACTGATACAAAATATATTATCAATCGTTTCTTCAACGAATATGAAAAGGAATTGCGTATACACATTGATTATGAAGAAAAAAAAGTCTTTTCATACATTAATGATTTAGTAGAAGGAAAAACCCCTATAAATTATACCATTAAATCTTTTTTGAAAAAACACAAAAACGTAGATCAAAAAATAACCGAATTAAAAAACATCCTTATCAAGTATTATAAGGGTGAACATAACTATTTGATGAATAGTGTCCTTATCAATTTGGTCATAAGTGAAAAAGATATTTACTCACATGGACAGATCGAAGATTCACTCTTTGTTCCAACGGTTAGTTATCTGGAATCTATACTACAAAAAAATAAATCAAACGAAGAATCATGATTCCAACGATAGAGACCTTAATCTGTGAACCCTCTCCGATCATTAGGTATGGCATAACTGAAATGCTTAATTGCATTCACCATTTACAATTGAATCTTCATCATACTACGCCTGAAAACCTCATTCATTCTGTGAAAGAAGGTTCTTTTGATCTGATTCTTATCAACCCTTCAACCGCCGACCAAGAGACTCTTCTCTCTTTATATAATAAAGGAGTCGATCCACCTAAAAAGATAGGGTTAGTAACAGGGATAATCAATCCTAAGATTCTAAAAATGTTTGATGGCACCATCAATTTATTTTCTACAAAAAAACAGATTTACACGTTGCTGACTGACTTTTTTGTTCATGAAGAAAAAGGTAAAGAAAAAGATGAGGAAGAAAATCAATTAACTCCTCGTGAACGAGAAATTGTAATTGATGTTTCAAAAGGTTTCAGTAACAAGAAAATAGCTGAATGTTTATTTCTTTCTACCCATACCGTTAATACACATCGGCGTAATATTGCGAAGAAATTAGAAATTCATTCCGTCAGTGGCCTAACGGTATATGCTATTGTTAATAACTTAGTGAAATTAGAAGACATTAAATAATACAACTGTAAAATAAGTGTCCGCACGTAGCTTCACAGCTACATACGGACCAAACAAATAACAAACTCTACTTATATGAAACAACGGATACTGTTGTTTTGTTTATATTATTTCTAACAAAACAATATACATTGTACCGCAAAAGTAATCATAAAATTTCATTTTCTCATTACTAATAAGGGCGTATCGGTATGAAATAACATTTTACGAGCTATACTTGGATTAAATAATCGAGATAAAATATTTCGCTTATGTGGACTTAATCCTATAAGATCAATATGCTTTTCTCTTACAAACTTTTCTATTGCTAATAAAAGATCTCCATCAGCAAGTACGGTAAACGTTATATCTTTATTAGGATATTGCTTAGAGAGATATTCTCGTATACCAGCGAGACGTATTTGATTCCATTCATCTTTGCTTGTTGATATATTAAATAAATAAATAGGTAGTTCATAGGGCGCCATAAGTTCCATAAAGGAATCAAAGACCACCAAATCTTGTTGACTAAAAGAAGTACCAAAAGCGAAGTGAGTGGCATTCGATAAATTGTCAAACGTTACATTCTCAGGAATAGTCAATACCGGTACCTTATTTGTCTCTATAATTTCAGCCGTGACACTTCCTATTAAATCGGTAGATTTTTGGTGTATACCACGCGTACCCATCACAATCAAATTCGGATGCAACTCTCCACTTACATTCCATACGACTTCTTCTGGTAAACCTTCTCTGACCATCGTTGTAAGATGAATATCGGGGTAATCACCAGAGGCTATTTTTTTTCTTAATTTTTCTTGCAACTTATTCATCTTTGCTTTTGCATTCTGCGCTACCTGCAATACCGCTTCAGCTTCTTCTTCACCATAAGACAAGGTATTACCCATTAAAATAGCCGAAGGAAAGAAAGGCCGATAATAAGCATGCAGTAAATAGACTTCAGCCTCTATCTTCTCTGCATAATGAATTCCAATAGCACACGCTCTATCTGAATAAGAAGAGAAATCTACGGGGATCAAGATACGTTTTGTTCCTTCGAATGCTTTCTTTTTTTCTTTTTCTTTGGGCACAGCAAACGGATTTTGTTCCTCTATAAAACGAAGAGCACGAGGCAAATCTTTTTCCTTGATACGAACTCTTACACCCGATGATACAACAGGACTGATCTGATTTACATTGTTAATATAAACGTCAATTCCTTCGGCTTCTAATAAAGTCTTAAGTATTTGTGCACGTTCAAAAGTATGAATGGCTAATGTGATAATTTTATCTTCCATAATGACAAAAGAGTTAAGTTATTAAATAGAATGAATAAGAAAAATCCCGGTAGAAAGCATAAAGGCCATCTACTGGGATTCAAATTTCTTAATTGCGTCTACACGTTTACATCGGTAGGTATTTTTACCTTTGCTTTTTCAGCAGCTTCTTTGGTTATTTCAAGCGCACGATTCAAGATTTTTGTATCATCTAGCTCTACTAAACCACCGTCAGGACCTGGTTCGATATGAATACCACTACTCCGACCATCTCTAAAATTATGACCACCAAAATAATTCCGTACAGTTTCTACCTTCAGGCCAAATTCATCGGCTATTTGATGCATTGTACCATCGGGCATGCTATCTTTTAGCTTCCTTAATTGATTAAATGTTATCGTTTTCGTCATGGTGCACTTACTTTATAGGTTTATAATCATATTTCTTCTAATTATGCCTCTAATTTAACCCTTTGTTTCGTAAAAAACAAATATTACCACGAAAAAAACCATTTCGTCTCTTTTGAGAGTAAGACCTTTTTTTTTATGATAATTGAAAAAGATGAATTAAGGGTTCTGTTAGACCCAAAAAGAGTACAATCCATAGAACCAACCCTCCCGCTAAAAACTCAGGAACTGGATAAGAATAATGCATTTGATATTGAAAAGGAATTCTTTTATAGCCTAAATAGACCAGATACCCGATCAATGAGCCAGCAAGAGCGCCAAAACTCACATCCGACAAGAAATGAACACCTAAGTATATACGTGTATAAGCCGTAAAAATAGCCCACAACAAGAATATAAATACAAATATTTTCTTTCGAATAATCAAACTCATAAACACAACAAAACCAAAAGCATTAGCAGCATGACTAGAGATAAAGCCATATAACCCTCCTCTATAATTAAAAACCGTTTTTACCTGATCTTGAAAAATTGGATTATGAGTCGGACGCAATCGCATAAAATAAGATTTGCAAAAGCCTGAAGAGAATTGATCGGCTAGCGTTATAACTAAAGTGATAGCGATCGCTAAAAACAAACAAGATCGCCAGTCTTTTTTATAAAACAAGAAAAACAACATCAGGGCGGCAAAGGGCAACCATATTGCTTTGCCGCTAAATAACCATATAAAATGGTCATAGAAAGAAGAAGTACTGCCATTTAAATAAAAAAAGACCTCTCGTTCATATGCGGCTAATTGATCTAACATAATTAAATTGCTTGGATATCTGCTGAGGGTATCCATCCCACATTGCCATCAACTAATTCTATTTCTTTCCACTCACCCAAGGTACTTTTAACAGAGACTTTTGTTCCTTCATGTAAGACAAAAAGATCCGTTCCACTCCCATCAGGAGTACTCTTTATCGTAACTGTTGGCGCAAAAATAATTGCGGCCTTATGATCAATAATTTTCTTTTTCTGCTGAGAAGCAAAGATGTTTGCGATAAAAACTACATGCAAACAAAGAACGCCTACAAAAAAACCAATTTGTTTGAGTCGTACTTTGCGAGTAAACACATAGAGCGCTGCACACAACAAAAAAAGCAAAAAACAAACGACGCCCAATTTGGCCCAAGAATCCAGGGCCCCTTTATTTTGTAATGCTTCTGACCAAGTTTTCAAAAAAAACTCACCGACAGGTTCAATTTTATCGACCGTTCTTTGATTAGCCATATTTAAATTAAACCGAATATCCGAATCTCCTGGATCTTGTCGCAAAGCCCTTTCATAATTTATAATCGAAGGGGCGATCTTTCCCAATTTATAATAGGCGTTACCAAGATTATAATATACTTCAGCTGACGGGCCTTTGATTTTAAGTATACTATCATACATCGCTACTGCTTGATCATAGTTTTCAGTCTTATATGCTTGTTCGGCTTGTTGCAACAATGATTCAGCAGCAAAGCTCGAAAAAGCAATAAGTTGGGCCACTAGTATAAATCCTATTTTAGTTATCCAAGTCTTAGTTGTCATTGTCTTATTTTTTAATCGTATTTTCCATTTCCCCTATCGCATCCACTGTACGATCATACAGCTTATCCATAGCTTTATCAGCTTGTGCTGGTGCATACCGAGCAAACTCACAGGTATTTAGAATATCCATAAAGGAATCAATAAGTTCTTTTGCTACGCCATGTTCCACGAGTTTCGTTTCCACATTATCTTTGGTTAGAATAGCCGTAGGTATATTTAATTTATCACTCAAATACCCCCATACCGCACGAAGGACTTCATCATAAAAAGATTCTTTTTCATTGGCTTTCAATAATTTCCCAGCTAATTTAAGCCTTTTGACCGCTATCTTATTCGCCTTACGATTACGAACAAGAGCCAAATTCGTATTTTCCTTCGCTTGCTTCCGATAAATATAGAAGAACAAGACAAAGAGTAAAAAAGGAACTAGATAACACATCCAGTATACAAAAGAGCCATAAAAGAGTTCTTCAGATGAAACAAAGCGAATATTCTTTACTTTTAGATAATGAATATCTTTGCCAATATATTTTACACTTTCTTTTTGACTAAAATTATTAATAGCGGTACTTTCATTAGAACTTGCCATTCCTTCACCCTTGGCTACTTTAAGTTGATAACCTCCCGCTGTAAGCGTCTCATATTTACCCGTTGCCGTATTAAAATAAGACATGTTTATTGGAGGAATATCAAACGTTCCAGCAAAACGAGGAATCGCCATATATTCAATGGTTTTGGTTCCATCTACTCCTGCCGTAGTCGTCGTTGTTTTTACATCGACTTTGGGATCATAGGTTTCAAAATCATTCGGGAATTTTACTTCAGGATTCTTAATTAGCTTAATATTTCCACGTCCACTTACCTTCACCGTTATCGTTACAGCCTCATTGGCTTTCAGGTTTTCTGTATTTATCGAAGAAGATAATTTAAAGTTGCCTACTGCTCCAGAGAAAGAAGCGGGTTTACCCGCAGGTAATGATTTTACATTTATGGTAGTAACCGGAGTCGCTAGCTGCATATTTAAGTCTTGATAGGAATCAAAGAAATCATCAAACACACTACGTATACGTTTTTGATTCCGAACGTGTACAACAGCTTTAAAGTCTCCTTTTCTTATTTTTAGTTTACCTGCTTGCTGTGGATAAAGCATCGTTTGCTTCAAAACCACCGTACGATAATTGTGTCCTTTATAGTTTTCAAGTTTCCACTGACGATTTTTAAGTTCAATCTCTTGTGCCAAAAAACCCTCAAATTCAGGGAAATCATATTCACTCAAATCACAACTATATAACGAATAGAGTTTAAAAGTAACCAAAAATCCTTCTTGTTCGTAAACCGTATTTTTCGAAACAATCATACGCATAAAGATTCCTTCCTTATTCACCTGCTGTGAAGATCCTTGCCCATTTTGAGTAGAACCTTGCATCGATGAAGCTTTATCAGGAGGTAAGACCTTCACTATTAAACTATTAGAAGAATAATTACTGCCATCCACCTTTATCGTAGCTGGTGCAATATTAAAGGTTCCTTCCTTTTGAGCCATCAATATATACGTATACGTTACCGTTGTCTCACTTGTGGTTTTTCCATTTACCCACGAAGAACTATAACTCGTAGATTCAGAAGGACCCATTAATACATCAAACCCATCTAAGGGAGATACTCTTAAATCTTTAGCCTTAGCATTGACTGAGTAAGTCAACTTAAATTGCTGTCCCTTAGCTACCGCTTGAGGAGCTGAAGCGGTGAATCGCACATCTTTAGCAAAGACAAAAGATGTCGAAAGAGTAAGGAATAGAAAGAAAATTAATTTCCTCATAACGTTAATTTTATTTTTTTTAAAATTTACCATTGTTTTTCCGTCTTACGACGTTGCTGACGTTTCATTTTTGCCTTTTTCACTTTCTCTTGCGTATTTTTCTCATCTTGGAGGAATGCATCTAGCATCTGTTGAGCATTATCCTTACTCATCTGTTGCTTCTGTTGTTGAGGCTTTTCTTGCGTCTTATTTTGCTTTTTATCGTCTTGATTTTTCTTCTGTTGCTGTTTATTCTTCTGATCCTTCTTGTCTTGGTCTTTTTTCTTATCCTTGTCCTTATTATCCTTCTTACTCTGATCTTTCTTTTGTTGATCTTTGAGTAATTTTTGGGCAAGCGCTAGGTTATAACGCGTTTCATCATCGGTTGGATTCAAACGAAGAGACTCTTCATACATTTTTATACTATTGGGATATTTCTTCTGTTGCATAAAGATATTTCCCATATTATGATAGATCTGAGACAAACGTTGAATACCCTCAGGTTTTTCTTTTAAGCGTTCAGCTTGACCTGCCAATAACTGATATTGTTCAGCAGCTTCAGGATATTTTTTTTGTTTATAAAGTGCATTTCCTAAATTAAAGGTGCCTTCGATAGAACGAGGATTCACTTCCAAACTCTTGCGATACTCAATCTCCGACTCTGTATATTTCTCATTCGTATACAGCTCATTTCCTTCTCGAACGTGTTTGCGTTCGGCTTTCTGCGCAAAAGTAGCTTGTCCTCCCCATAAAAACAATAAAAAGCAAGAGAACAAACGTATCTTACGAAAGAGTTTATTTTTCTTATCTAAGATCAATAAATCTATCAATAATAAAATTAAAGCCACCCACGCAAAAATAACAAATTGCTCGTTGTATTCTGAATAGACTTTGCCTTCAAGTTCCGTTTTATTCATTTTATCAATCTGATTTTGCACCGCACGAAAAGCTTTGCTTGTATTATCAGCTCGCACATAAAGCCCTTGCCCTGCTGCAGCAATTTCTTTACACATTTTCTCATTCAGCTTAGAAATCACAACATTACCTTCGTTGTCTTTCATATAATTATTATTGCCATCTACGGGAACAGGAGCTCCCTTGGTCAAGCCCATACCGACGAGATTAACTGATATACCTTTTTCTAAAGCCGTCTTCGCTGCCCCTACAGCATCATCTTCAAAGTTTTCACCATCGGTGATCAATAAGATTGTTTTAGCAGACGTTTTACTGGGTGTAAAAGAGCGAACGGCTAAATTAATGGCAGCTCCTATAGCGGTACCTTGTGAAGAGACCATAGAGGGTGAAATAGATGATAAAAACATTTTAGCAGATAAGTAGTCGGATGTAATAGGAATCTGCGTAAACGCATCTCCGGCAAAAACAATCAAACCTAATTTATCATCTGAAAAGCCATCCGTCAACTTAGACAACATCTGTTTAGCTTTATCCAATCGACTAGGCGTCACATCTTGTGCTAACATAGAATTGGACACGTCCATACAGACCATGATTTCCACGCCTTTACGCTTAACTTTCTCTAATTTTGATCCAAATTGTGGACGTGCTAAAACAAAAATTACCGCTGTTATAGCTCCAAAAAGTAACCAAAACTTAAGATTACGCCGACGTATAGACACCTCAGGTGCCAATTGACGAATCAAATCAAGATTACCATATCGCTTTGTCGCTTTCTTACCCCATACACTAGCATATATATAAAAGACTATCAGTACGGGCAATAAAGCGAGTAAATATAAAAATTCTGGTTGTGCGAAACGAAACATAATTTCCTCCTTTATTTTCTACGGTATTTTTTTTAATAACGTATTTCTTAAAACTACTTCGACCAATAATAAAAGCAACAAGAAGAGCGCATAATTCGTATACTCCTCTTCCTTTTTGCTAAATTGTTTTACGCTGATCTTGGTTTTCTCCATTTTGTCTATCTCCGAATAGATTTCCTTCAAGCTCTCATTATCTGTAGCT
>Ga0172377_10006012_pt1 | contig 12490 bp, 13 predicted proteins | sample Pumphouse3metaG_FD_119749 | JGI IMG/M metagenome (GOLD analysis project Ga0172377, IMG submission 119749) | Leachate microbial communities from a municipal landfill in Southern Ontario, Canada - Pumphouse #3 metaG | ecosystem: Engineered > Solid waste > Landfill > Unclassified | place: Canada... | reverse complement strand
CGGATTGGTAGATCCCTCAAGATACTCTGTCGCCAACTGACTGTGAATGCCTACGACGAACTTTGTCGGGAAGCCGTGTGCGGGAAAACCGCATGCACGGTTTGATGAGGGGGGCAGGCTAACTCCTGCCTCTACTCGACTGGACGAAAATATCCCTTGACATCCACCCCGCCCCGATTATCATATCCATATACGGATAAGCGGCGATTTGCTCTTTGCTCCGCGTTAGAAATGTGCTAAGGTGACGTGATCCGGTCCCTTGCGGCCGGTATTTTTTTTGGCGGTCGCCGCTTTTCCGAAACAAAGGAAAAGGAGGCCGGCCATGGCCAGCACGAACGACACAGGGAAAAAGACGGGAACGGGCGGACAGCCCACCCGGGAAGAACAACCCAGACCAACCTCGGAGGATAAATTCGTCGAAGAGTTCCTGGCGAAACTTGAAAAACTCGGATTCAAGGTGAACAGCCCCGAAGAGGTCCGGCGTCAGTACGGGGGCAAGATCTGCGCCGATTTCATCCCTTACCCAAGGAAGAAAGCGGAAGAACCCGTAACCCAGGCTCCCAACCCGGGAAAACCCCGGGAACCATTTCCGAATAAGGACAGCGGCCCTAAAAAGGAATGAACCCAGGACGAGGAACGGCCCGGGCGTCGCTTACCGGGCCGGTTTTCATTTATTTCTGGTTAATCGTTCTCGTCTATAAGGATTCACCATAAGCTGAATATCACAGGGAGGCTGCTATGCCGATAAGCGCAAGCCCGCCAAGAACTCCCAAGACGATAAAGAGACCTTTGTTGGATGATTGAGTCGTCGTCGTCATCAGAGACACGTTTGAGTCCTGGTTGATTGGGTAACTGAGCGGATAGCCAGCCGGAGACGGGCAGTAATGAAGGTTCTCAAGTTTTCTGGCCAGCGCGGCGGGGACAGTGTCGATATTGATTCCTTCTAGGGTATTGCTGTAAAGAATGGTGTTTGAATAGGGGTTTTCCACCCTCAAGTTCATAATCACCCTGGAGTTTCGCTTGACTGTTTTCTTATCCCAATCTACTGGTGATTTGGGGTCCGAGGAGTACAGGATGCCCATCTCCTTGATCCTGTAACTCAGTACTTTGTCAGCCGGCGTGATTTCAAATCCCTCGGGTTTTTCGTAGGAATACACAGGATTTTGCCCCTCAGTATAGCTGATGCTGATATCACCCTCATTCAGTTTGCCGGAATCGATCAGATTCTTGTAAATCATATCAGCGTCCCGTTCTAAAACCTGATATCCGGCTCCAACCAGTTCGTTGATGATCGCGTCTTCAACTGTCGCCACCAGGGCATGGTCGGTGGTGGCGGGAGTTTCCATAGATACAACGGTTACTTTGTCCGCTTTGCTTACCACAGCCGATAATTTTTCTGACAGATTGATGTTTTTCACTGCCTTTTCCAGCGCTACGGCGCCTGAATGCTCGTATGAGTATTCAGCGGTTCTGGTGGTTGAACATGCGCTTGCCAGCAACATTATTCCCAACAAAAAGTAAAGATACAGCTTCATCTTTGCCTCCTTTTAAGCAAAAGAAAGTATCTTAACAACGTAAGAGACGGTCAGTAAAAATGTCAAGCCTTTTCCTGCGCTTTGGCCAGGGCTTCTGATCTCCAGCGCCATTCCGGAGTTCGCGCTGGAGTCGAGCGAGCAAGCATCGACTCCAGCCAGCCCCCCCCACAATGTCTGAACCACGTCATCCCGGACTTCACCAAGCCTGTGAAGTGATAAGATCCGGAATCCAGACAAGGCGTAAAACCGCTAAAACCCCACAACCCCAAAACCCCAATCTATCGATTACGACCGCAAAGAACCTCATCTTCTGCGATTTCGATCGCGATATCCCTTGACACAATCGCGGACCTCGTCAGATTGAAATATACTAAAAACAATCCATAAGGAAAAAGAAAATCCTCAAATGGAAAGAGCGTACTACTCTGCATCAATAGAGCGTTTCGTAGCCACCAACTCAGATGAGATCTTTGGCATTTTGGCGGGTCAGGACAGCTTTGCCATCAGACCCGAAAACAGAGAAGCCTGGAAGCACGAAATCGAGATTCTCAAGCCGATACTGAGCAACTACTCTGGCAAGGTCTATTTCGAATACGCGATTCCCAGGATGGGCAAGCGGATCGACGCGTTGGTTGTTATCGCCAATGTGCTCTTCATTCTGGAATTCAAGGTCGGCGAAAAGGAACACACAGGCTATGCCAGGGACCAGGTTTGGGATTACGCTCTGGACCTCAAGAATTTTCACGAAACCTCTCATAATCTTTTCATCGCCCCCGTCCTGATCGCCACCAAAGCCTCCGATAAACCCATTTTCCTCAGCCAATCAATCCAGAATGACGATGTGCTCTTTCCCATCCTCTGCAACCCTAATACTCTTTCTCTGGCTATCGATAATTGCCTTTCATATTGCGATAGCGGAAATATCGACATCACCGCTTGGGAAGATGGCCGTTATCAACCCACACCCACCATCATTGAGGCCGCCACGGTCCTCTACAACGGCCATTCGGTGGAAGATATCTCCCGGAGCGACGCCAGCGCCATCAATCTGGCCGAAACCTCCTCCGCTCTGGCTGATATCATTGGGAAATCCCAAAGAGAGGGAGTGAAGTCCATCTGTTTCGTAACCGGCGTTCCCGGTGCGGGTAAAACTCTGGTGGGCTTGAATATAGCCAATCAGTTCCGGGATCAGGATAACGCCCTCTACAGCGTCTATCTGTCCGGAAATCAGCCTTTGGTTAGCGTGCTGATCGAGGCTCTGACCCGGGACAAATACCAAAAGGAAAAGGAAACTGGACAGGATGTAACCAAAGGTGAGATCAGAAAGGATGTGCGCTCCTTCATTCAGATCATCCATCATTTCCGGGATGAGTGTCTCCGGGACTGGCGTAGGCCCCCAATAGAACACGTGACACTCTTTGACGAAGCTCAGAGGGCTTGGGATCTCATTTCGACAAGAAACTTCATGGCCCGGAAGAAAAACCGCCCGGACTTTGAAGTATCAGAGCCCGAATACCTTATCTCATGTATGGACCGCCACCAAGACTGGGCGGTGATCGTTTGTCTGGTAGGCGGAGGCCAGGAAATCAATACAGGCGAAGCCGGTATCGGAGAATGGATCGATGCTCTGGACCGCACTTACCGCCATTGGCACATTCATATTTCACCTCAACTCTCGGATGAGGAATACGCCGCCGCTGGCTCTTTGGACAAGCTTAACGGCCGTCCCCACGTCTATTACCAAAACGAACTGCATCTGGCTGTCTCGATGCGCTCTTTCCGGGCGGAAAACGTTTCCCTGCTGGTTAAGCAAATCCTGGATCTGGATGTTCCCGGCGCTTCTCAAACACTTGATCTCTTGAGGGATAAGTATCCGATCGTGATCACCCGGGACCTTCGCAAAGCCAAAAAATGGCTAAGAACCCAGGCCCGGGGCTCGGAAAGATACGGATTGGTGGTTTCATCCCAGGCGGAACGCCTCAAGCCTCACGCTATCTTCGTTAAACACGAGGTCAATCCTGTCCACTGGTTTCTGAACGACAAAGAAGATGTGCGCTCCTCCTACTATCTGGAAGACGTGGCCTCCGAGTTCATGATCCAGGGTCTGGAATTGGATTGGGTCTGCGTCACCTGGGATGCCGATTTCAGAATCAAGACCGAAACTTCCCCAGAGGGCAACCTACAAAGTTGGGACCATTGGTCTTTCCGGGGTGACAGATGGCAAAGAATTCTCAAGGAAGCCCGCCAACAGTATCTGAAAAACGCCTACCGAGTGCTGCTAACCCGAGCCCGCCAAGGTATGGTGATCGTGGTGCCGGAGGGCGAACCCAACGACCACACCCGGCCGCCAGAATTCTACGACCCCATCTGGGACTATCTCTGCTCCATCGGATTTGTGGTTATATGAATCCAACTATCTAAATACTGCCAAAAGGTCGAGACCTGATCCAAGTAAAATTCTTGACAATTTATCTTTACATTTTGCCGAAAAGGTCAAGCTTTTTTCCCCCGCCGCCACCCCGCCAGAGCGCGTCATTCCGGAACGCAGTGGCGGAATCCAGACCTTTTTCTCATTAACACGATTTTGCGTCACTAACATTATAAATATTAAAGAGAGAAAAGTATGTTAGTGATCTGATATATATGATTTTACACAGCCATCTCCAGAGCACATAAGCGCCGATTCTCCCGCCATGTCATTCCGGGGTAGGGACCCCTGGAATCCAAGCAAAGACACAGCTCCGACACGTCATCCTGGGGAAAAAGCTTCAGCCCTTGGGGACCCGGAATCCAAGCAATCAAAAGTACTGATAAGGGCAGAGCAAGAGGCTATCGAGGAAGGATTCCATAGTGACTGACAGGTCAGACAACGAACACAGACAATGGAACATGAGCCGGATAAAGGGAAAAAATACTGGACCGGAGAAGCTGGTCAGGTCCATACTGCATAAGCATGGATTCAGATTCAGGCTGCATGTTGCTGATCTGCCAGGCAGGCCTGACATTGTTCTGCCCAGATACAAAACCGTTATCTTTGTTCATGGCTGTTTCTGGCACATGCACGGATGCAGCAATTCCAAAATTCCTGCCACACGGCATGATTGGTGGAAAGAAAAACTGGAATCAAATGCTGCTCGGGATGCCAGGCATTATGAGTTGCTGAAGTCTCTGGGGTGGAAGGTTATTGTTGTATGGGAATGCGAGTTTAGAAGAGTATCGCGTGAGACCTTCCAGTTATCAGAAGACAACTTGATTCACAAGCTTAAGGAGATCATTCAGGGATAATATGATCGGAGCATATGATCTTTCTTCCCCTCAGGCTATAATGGTCATTTCGTGCAGATCTAGGAATATCTGATCCTGATGTAGATCATGCAGATGGAGAATGCATAACAAAATTGGTCTGTAGGATGAGAGTTAAAAAACTTACCACCAGACCAAGTTAGTAACTAATGAGACCAAATAGAGGATACCCACAGATGCAATTTTTATATCAGTCCTTTTTCAAAGAGTATGGCTTCATAATCGTCTTGGGATAAGGGACAATCGATAAGTTTGATCAACTCGGCTTTATTCAGATTTAATTGCCTTGCCATCATTGATATGATGGGATCGCCTAGATCCTCAGATTTACCCATGCTGAACATGGTGTATATTCTAGATCTCTTGCCTTCTTTAGTGTGGTAGTGGAAGATTCTATGATTTGTTTTCCTGGATTCTGCAAACCCCTTTTTCTTCAATCCCGATATTACTTTTTTTGATTTCATGCTATGAGATCAAGATACGACTTCAAGCACTTCTCTCAGAACTTCAGCCAGTTTTTGGGCATCGGGGGTCAGGATGGATTCTTCTGCTTTGACGAACTGCTCCCACATGTAAGCATAAGCAACCTTAATCTCTTCCACTAAATCAGATTCTGATCTGGCAATCACATCCAGATTGTGTTCTGGAACAAGCACACAATAATACTGACCTGATTCATCCTTGCTAACGGTAAAACACATCTCTTTTTTGAATTGTAAGTTTAAACTATCGACGGTAAATTGTTTCAATGCAATATAGCTTTCACCACTTAACTCAGATGGGTTATTGTGCGAATTACAATCAAAGATGCTTTTAGGGTTACTTGAACTTTGCATCAGCAATAGATCCCTAATGAAGTAATCTTTAATCTGATCATCATTGGTAGCATTATATAGCTTATGCTTTCTCATTTTTCCCCTTTTTTTGTGGCGTTTTCTCACAGATGGCTTTGGCTTGCTCAATCTTCTGATATAGCCAGTCCGCAAGTTGTTGAGCGGTCTTTGTGTTCATGACAATCCCGGTTTCTACATAGCGGAGAATAGTTTGTTTTAAGTCTTGAGGATCATCTTCGATAGTGCCATCAGCATATATGGTTTGCTTTTTTGGTAAGGGATGCCGTTCCAGATAGAAATTGGCGATAATGTCTCCATTGGAATCAACACCTCCATAGGCTCCATTGACATAGATCGGATTATAATCGTTACTGAATTGATACTTTATAGTTTTCGATGATTGCTTTGTGTTATCTTGTTTTTCATGCTGTGGCATACTCACCTCTTGTTTGATGTCTTGCGCATTGTTTCATGTTTGGTAAACCCCATTGGTTTGTCAATAAAAATCATTACGGTTAGGGTATTACACCCCAACGGTCCATCACTATGCGTTCTCATTTATTCGCTCAAATCGCATCACCTTTTTCCATCAATCGCTTTGTGGGTTTGAGATATCACGATTTGCACAAACAATCTAATAGCCCCTACTACACAAGCTAACCCACATGTGTGAATGCGCTAATATAAAATCGCAAGAAATACTCATTGTAGTTGGTGAACTCTTCTGTCCGGGGGTACCTTGTCCTGGGTTTTGGCTTTAAACTTTTATAAAAAACGTTAATAGCAAATTATTCCACATTGTATCTTTGTGCCCAGAATCAGGATTTTCTCTTTTGTTGAGTGATAATACCAGTTTCTGTTGATTCCGACCATACAGAAGGATGCCAATGTCACCAGATCGATAACACCAAGCTGCCTGCTCTTTTTTTAAACTAGACCTATTTCTCTATGTAGCGATACTGCCTGTTCTCCAGTAAGATAAGGAGTTCATCTGCAATGTGGGTGTTGTTGTTCTACCTGTCATGTTTAGGGAATATGTATCTGCTCCCCCTCCAAACTTACCCCATCCACTCTTCTCTCTCTTTCCTCTTTGGTTCTTTGTTCGAAAATGTCCCACCCTCCCTCCCGTTGTGTTTGCCAGTCCCGTTTATCGGAACGCCACACGTCTCGTGTGACATAGCCATGCAGGGGCTTTTTGCTCCACGCTCCTGGCCTTCAGCCTGGCAGACGGGGACGTCTGCCGCTCCGTTGTCCCCGTCCGCAACTCATTTTCTTTTTCTCTCTTTTCCGATCCTGCCGTCCATGCTCTCTGCGTTCGCTGTACGCCAGGGTGGCGCGGGAGCATCGACGTCAGCCATAACCACCACCACACCACCTCACCACGCCCAGTTTTCCCCTTTTCTCTCTTTCCCCTTTTCACGTTTTTACATCAGCTTATCCAGCAGCTCGTAGCCCGGAACGGCTTCGAGCAGCCCGGCTTCGACGGCCCTTTTCACGCTGCGGCAGGGGAGGTCGTTGGCCTCGATCTGCTCGCGGGTGATGGCTTCGAGGTCGATGTAGGTTTCCGCTTGGGGCAGCGCGTACATCATTACCATGAAGGCGTTGTACCAGTTGCTGAGGATCTTTTCCGGGCGGCGCCGGGAGCCCTGGCGGCGGTTGTAGATGTCGGTATATATTGCCAGGTCGGTTTTGAAGGCCTCGGAAGGGGCCAGGGCTTTGAGGTTGCGGGCGATGGCGGCGAAGCGCCGGGTTTGCGCCGAGGGGCGCGGTTTCACGTGCGGACGCACCAGGATCCGCTGCAGGCGGGGATTGTAGTAATAGACGAGGCCGTCGCAGGTGCCGCGGTAGGCCTGGAGCATGTTCTTGAAGTAAGCTCTCATGTTTTTCCTCCTTTGGTTTTATTTGTCCACGAATGGCACTAATGATCTGTCCACGAATTACACGAATTAACACAAATTGATGGGTTTGACGTGGTGGCGTGGTGGCGTTTTGTGTGGAAGGGTGTAGCCTGGTTTGAATTCCCGGACCCGAACCAACCTTATCTTCCCCTCCCTCTTTCTCTTGGTCTCTGTGCCTCTGTGCCTCTGTTTTGATTATTTTTGTTTGTCCACGAATTACACAAATTTACACAAATTGATGGGTTTGACGTGGTGGCGTGGTGGCGTGGTGGCGTTTTGGGTGGAAGGGTGTAGCCTGGCTTGAACTCCCAGACCCGAACCAACCTTATCTTCCCCTCCCTCTTTCTCTTGGTCTCTGTGCCTCTGTGCCTCTGTTTTGATTATTTTTGTTTGTCCACGAATTACACGAATTAACACGAATTGAAGGGTTTGACGTAGTGGGGTGGTGGCGTTTTGTGCGGAAGGGTGTAGCCTGGTTTGAATTCCCGGACCCGAACCAAATTTATCTTCCCTTCCCTCTTTCTCTGTGCCTCTGTGCCTCTGTTTTGATTATTTTTGTTTGTCCACGAATCACACGAATTAACACGAATTGAAGGGTTTGACGTAGTGGGGTGGTGGCGTTTTGTGTGGAAGGGTGTAGCCTGGTTTGAATTCCCGGACCCGAACCAAATTTATCTTCCCCTCCCTCTTTCTCTTGGTCTCTGTGCCTCTGTGCCTCTGTTTTGATTATTTTTGTTTGTCCACGAATTACACAAATTTACACAAATTGAAGGGTTTGACGTGGTGGGGTGGTGGCGTTTTGTGTGGAAGGGTGTAGCCTTTGTTCTGGATGATCTGCGAAATCTGCGAAATCTGCGTGCCCTTAACCCTTGCATGGCAGCCTCTTGTCCGCCTCCGCCTCAGTTCCTGCCGGCTGGGGAGGAAGTCAGGCGGAAGCCAGGCGGAAGTGCGCAGGAGAGCCCCCATATATAGTGGGTAACAAAAGAGGGGGTTGTCCACAAATTACACGGATTATTTCTATAAAAACAGAGGGACAGAGGGACAGAGGGATCTGTCCACGAATTACACGAATTCACACGAATCATAATAGAACGCGGATGACGCGGATGACTATGATCTGCGCGGATTATGATGAAAACAGATGGGATTCATTACAAAGAGGTAAGGAGGAACGAGGTTTTTTTATAACACAGAGACGCTGAGGGAAAAGAGAGAAATACTGGTCGAATGGAACGCGGATCTCGCGGATCAAAAGAAAGATAAAACAGAGGGACAGAGATAAAATAGGCCACGGAAAACCTCGGGAAAAAAGGAAAATGATTAGATAAAGAAGGATTAACCAGAAGGAGGTCACATGGATGACTCAGATTTTTGTAGTCATACATGGCTAGGAAAAACCAATGGTACTGAGGATGCTGCTTGTTAAAATTGTAACTGAACCAAAATAGATTTGTGCAGGAAAGTAACATACGCATCAGAAGGAGTGAAATGCATACCAGTCTATTTTTCTTGACAGGAACTCTTCTCCAAGGGGAGTTACACGCAATCAGAACTGATTAGACGAACTGGAGATAGCAAAGGAGGCTGAACTCAAATGAGTATAAGGACCATATCTATCCCCGCTACTCATCGGTTTTATGCTAAGCCATACAGAAATTACTTGACATATAGCCAGCTGGCTATATTTTGTCTCTAGCGAACATGAAACTGACTTATGATTCACAAGCGGTTCGCGAGGAAGTGATCAGACTTTACTCCGAGCATCCTGAGCTGTTCAGACTCTATGAACAATATGTCAGGCCCAAGAAGGCTCTTGAGTACGCAGAACTGCTGGCATTGATCAAGGAAGAATGTACCAAACCAAAAGATCAGCGTTGGATAGATGAAATGAATAAAGGTAAATATGAGTTCCGCATACCGCCCCAAGACAAAAATGGGGTTCTGCGGATATATTTTGAACTGGATTGCGACTGTTATCACATCAGGATCACCGGCGGCAGATTCAAGGGCTACAGAGATAACCCAGATGGCAACAGGAAAAGGAGCAAAAAATGAAGAATATTAAACAATACGGCAGGCCCCCTGTGGCGCGGAAAACCCCGAGCTTGGATGTGGAATTTCTTACTCTGAAGCCCTGGGAAGAGATGATGCTTGATCTGATGGGTCAGCTCCTGGGGGAAAGGCTCCGCAGGGGAATGACCCAGAAAGAGCTGGCTGACAAGATGGGTGTGCCACAATCGGTGATATCCCGGCTAGAGCATGTTGGCAGGGTTCCTTCGGTTGAGACTCTGTACAAACTTTCCGACGCTCTGGGACTTAAACTAATGATAACTCCTTACGCAGACAGGACAGTGATTATTTCAGAAAGCAACAAGGACTGGCTGGACACTCAAATCAATCAAGACTTGCCTGATCTTCAATCCGTTGTCAATAACATATTGGAATCAAGCCATTCAGCAGACGATTCTTTCGTCGACTGCAATCTCGAGGAGAATCTGAATACAGAGAATAACTACACTTGGGAGCCAATTCCATCCGACAACTCAAACCCTTACCAAGAGGCTTTAGCAGCACTTCCTAAATGAGGCAAACATGACAAAACAAGAAATGTACAAGCTGTTCACGGGTGAACTCAAGCTGAAAAACATCCTGCTCATAAATCACGCTTTCAGGTCCAATCTGGGCACTGTCGTCTCATCACCTGCCCAGGTAACTGTCAAACAGAGAGTTTCCAAGATCAGTTGCAAGAAACTTGACCTGATCGTTGAGCTAATCTTCGAGGTTCTCTGTATGAGGGAAGGTAAAATCTATTGGAAATCCACATACACTTATAAGTTGTTTTTTGGGCTGGAGAATGAGGAAACGATTAGGAACGTTTTGGATGATGATGAGTTGAGATCTGTTTTTGAAAAAAGGCAGGTTCCGCAGTTTATCTGGCCATACTTGCGGCAGGAACTTCAAACGGACACATCAAAAGCAGGGATTCCAATTTTTATACTACCGCCCAGGAAATGAAGATATCCTAATCGTTGAACTCTCTGACTGGCAAGTGTCCACAAATTACACGAGTTAACAAGAAAGGGTTCACGCAGATTTCGCAGATAGTCATCATATGGTTTACTGATTACAATTGAGGGTTTACGTTGATAGGGAAAAGCGGATCTTGATTCCGAATAATTCACAAGCCCCCAATAGCACGGATATTATTTAATACATTGCTGGATAACACTATAGACCGAATAATTCACAAATATCCCGCTCTATTACATACAGACCAAACTTGATGAATGGCCGGGGAGAAATGCAGGATAAGTATATAGATAAGATATAGATAGTATATATATAATATATTATAGTATTATTTTTTATTATATTTATATATACATCCATTCCCCACCAGCATCCTCCCCCGGACATCATGCTCGGGTCCAGATATATAAGAGAGAGATATTTGTGAATTATTCGGGCTAAGGTACTGTGCCGCAACGAGAAAATAATAAACACGCTATTTGGGGTCTGTGAATTATTCAAAAGGAAAGAGGGGCCGAAAGACCCCTCTTATCTTTTCTATTGCAGTTAGTTAGCCTTGATGTTCCAACTCTGGTAGATATCCTGGTGCAGGATATACAGCCTGGCGGTTTTTGTTTGCGTATGTACAGAATCCACTGTCAGGGCTTCTCTCTCAATTAATGACTCTATGCACTCTTTGAATTCCCTCTTTTTCATGTGGGAGCTATTCATCAACTGGGAATGGGTCGCCTTCCCGTTATATTTGTTGATGAGGATCTCCACGATCTTGCGTTCCCCGGAGAGCTTGTCCTGCTCGCTCACGATCTCCAGGAAGGGGATGGTGTTGGCGAAGTAGAAGTCGCAGAGGTAGAGGCATTGGGCGGCGGTTTCCTCCGGGACGCGGAGCCCTTCGAAGAAGGCCTCGCAGCTTCCGCTTTTGATGGCGGCGTCGAGCTCGTCCCAGGCTTCCACGAGGGTGAAGATGGCGCAGAATTTGTAGAAATAGCCGTCGTAGATGCGGGTGAAGTAGCTCATGAGGTCGTCGTTGTTTTTGGCGAACCATTTGCGGTACTGGAGTTTATACAGCTCGTCCCGCATGGTGACGGCCTCCTCCGCCATTCTGATCCGGAAGGAGCCGGGGATGGCGCGGAAGACCTTGAACATGCCTTCGTAAACGGCCAGAAGCAGCTCCAGGTCCTCGCCTTCGCGGGTGTCGAGGTCGATGTCTTCGAGGTTGATGTCGCGCACCACGAAGTAGATGAAGCGCTGGAGGAAACCGCCCAGCTGGTCGGAGTTTTCGCGGATGTTGCGGTACATCCAGGCTTCGGTGGTGGCGGTGGAGATGCTGAGGGCGGGTTTGCGGATGCGTTCGGTTTTGGTTTGGTTGCTCACGGTCTTGGAAACGCCGTCGTAGAGCTCCGTGATGGTCTGTTTGTAGCCGGAATTGAAGTGTTTGTTCATCTCGGCCAGCCAGGCGGAGAGCTCGTGGTGGATGAAGAGCCGGATGCCGTTCAGGGAGAGCATCGAGAGCATTTTGGAGTAGGTGACGTTGGAGAGCAGCTGGGTTTCGGCCTCGTAAACGTCCAGGGGCATGTCCTCAAAGAGCTCCTCGTGGGGCTTGATGGTGTAGCCGGCGTAGGTGATGGCGGTGGTTTTGCGGGAGATCGAGGAGGGGCCCAGGAGGCAGCTCCAGATATTGGGGTAGATACGGTTGGAATTGGAGAGCATATAGACCCGGTTGCCGAGGTTGACGGCGATGTGGGGCAGCCAGGCGGTGATCAGCAGGCCGGGATGGCAGTCCGTGCTCCTGGAGGTTATCTGCACGTATTCGCGGAGCAGGAGCGGGATTTTCGCCAGATCGAGGTCCACGGAGGGCTTTTTGCCGAATAGTTCGAGGAGTTCCTTACGCATT
>Ga0172377_10006005_pt1 | contig 12498 bp, 11 predicted proteins | sample Pumphouse3metaG_FD_119749 | JGI IMG/M metagenome (GOLD analysis project Ga0172377, IMG submission 119749) | Leachate microbial communities from a municipal landfill in Southern Ontario, Canada - Pumphouse #3 metaG | ecosystem: Engineered > Solid waste > Landfill > Unclassified | place: Canada... | reverse complement strand
CCCTTCAAGTTTGTTGTGGGAAAAAGTGAAGATAAAAAGTGCAACACTAAAGGCCGACAGCAAGGACACAATGCTGACTGCCACCAGATCAAGGAACGACCAAACGGTCAAATGAAACGCCACTACAAGAACCATTGAAACAACGGTTGAAAGAACGGCAGGAATCACCAAATGAGAAACGATGTACCCGCTTTTTTTCAAGGGTGTCACTGAAAGATACCTGGTCATGTTCTGGTCATATTCATCGAGCATGACCATCGAAGCTGCAAAACAGAGCATATACGGAGCAAGTAGGTTCAAAACCAGATCAAACAATCGGTAATGGGGCTCCAGGATGCTCGATTTCATAAAATACGTACAAAGCAAGGTCTCCAGACGAGGAATGGCAAACCGAAAGAAGAGACCTGCCAAAACGGATGCAAAACATACCATGATCAGCATGCTGTCCTTACGTACTTGACGAAATACCATGAAGAACGATTGAACCAGAGCTTTCATTTTTTTGCTCCTCCAAGGGTACTGAAAAAGCCCTCGACGACATGTATCGTCAAAAGAAAGAGACCGATAGCCCAAAAGGAAAGAGAAAGAGAGGCAAGAACCATTCGTTCTCCAAGCAAAATCAGTTCCATGATACAACACCCGGGGTGAAGCAGCATCAATGGATGATTGTAGCCTAATACATAGGCTACAGCTGGTAGATTGATCACCAGTTCCATAGGGATGGTTGCAACAATGAATTGATTCAACGTCTCAGTCTTCGTGGCTATCATCATACCGATTGAGGAAAAGATGCATGATCCAGCAAACACTACGAGTATGAAATGCATCGGATGATCAAGAAGCTTTCCAGCTGTTGCGAGGCAGAGCGCCACAAGCGTTGCAAGCAGCCCCAGAGAGAAAAGCTTGGACAGTACATACTCATGGCTTCTCACTGGGGAAACCGAGAGACTTTGCAACGTGTGTTCTCCTTTCTCCAGTTGAATGATGGCTCCCATAAAGAAGAGCCCCATGGCCGCCGGGTCTGAAAAGACCAAGAGCATTGCAACCTTTGGTTTCCACGCTGAGGGGAGCAATTGGAGAATCATCAGATACAGAAGTGTGAGAACAAGGTACAGGAAATAGAAACCATATTTCCATTGGAAGCGTATATCCCCAAAGAACAGGGCTCTATTCCTCATTGTAGTCTTCTCCCTGTAAGTTCAGAAAAGATGTCGTTGAGATTAGGCTCGCTGCTATGAATGGAAAGGAGATGATTTTCTTTGATGAGCATTTGCAACATCATATCGTCTGCTGTAGTGCTCAAGCCAACATTTCTCTGGTGCTCTAGTCCCTCACTCTGGTATGTGTAGGAAATCTGATGGGCTCCTCTTTTCATGATCAAATTTCGTGGTGAGTCCAAGGCTCGTATCGAGCCGTCTACAATGAATGCGACCCGATCGCAGAGTTCGGTGGCATCAAACATATTGTGTGTCGTGAGAATGATGGTTCTGCCTTTTGCTTTTTGTTCAAGGATCAAATCCTTCACCAATCGTGCATTGGAAGGATCCAGACCCGAAGTCGGTTCATCAAGGAACAGCAGTTGCGGTTCATGAACCAAGGATTTGATGAAATTCAAACGTGATTTCATGCCTTTTGAGTATTCTGCAACTTTCTTATCGGCTTCTGAAGCAAGCCCCACCGATTCCAAAAGAGGTTCCAAAGGAAGCGTCTTCTTGTACAATGAGGCAAAGAAGCGGAGGTTCTCTCTTGCTGTGAGTTTTTCATAGAGACTGGGGAACTCAAAATCTACTCCGATGGTTTCATAAAAATCCTTGTGAGGATGTTTGACTTCCCTGTTTTGCACCAATACGTTTCCCTGGTAGGTACCGATGAGTCCTGTAAGGATTTTTTGGACAGTACTCTTTCCAGCTCCTGAAGGACCAAGAAATCCAAAGATTTCACCGCTGTGAACCGCAAAATTCATATTCTGGATAAATGGTACTTTTGTGTAGCTGAAGTGTAGGTTTTCTACTTGTATCATAGGACCTTCTTTGTAAAAAGATGAGATACGATGCCTGCGATCATGATTTTGATTGCTTCATCAAACAGGTCTTCGCCAATTTCCCGTTTGTGAAGCAAGGTGAAAAAAACTGCCCTCAAAGAGGCGCTGCAGACACGGATATCATACTCCTCTGTTTGTATGGGGAGGAAGGAAAGGAATGTTTCCATACTGAAATCATCGGTTTCTGCATGCTCTTGTATGAGTTTTGGGGGGAGTTTTCTCATCAATAGTTCAAGATCTCCACTCGCAATGAAGGAGGCAAGAAACGATCCATCCACTTTTTTATACAAATGAAAGATGAGCTCTGTTACCTTTTCTATGGTGACATCATCTCCCATCGCTTTCATCTGTAGAAGAAGGTCAGATTGTATTTCTTCATGAAAAGACATGAGGACATCAAAAAACAACAACTCTTTGGATGGATAAAGCAGGTAAAACGTTCCTTTTGGCATATTGACGCGCCCTACCAGTTCATCGACTGTGGTTTTTTTCAGTCCTTGATGGAGTAGGCATCGTACCGTTTCTTCCTTCAAGCGGTTTTTCAAATAGTTCCGTTCGGTTTCAGAAAGCGCCTTAGGCATGGTTAATTCCTTATAATAATATTTGACTAAAATAGAAGTAATAGTCACATTATGAATGCCTTACCAGTTTTGTCAAGGAAAGTAACTCCTTAAAATGAAAGATTCAGAGAAAAGGTGAGGAAAAAGAAAAGATGCCTGCATCGGTAGGTTGAATTTTCTATTGATAGGAATTATCATTTAAAACATCAGAATACTTGGCAACAGCCTTGAAAGGAAAGACCTTGAATCTATTTCTTGAAATCCTTGTCATTGCCTTTATCATCAACATCGTATTTTTCATCTATGCCTTTTTACGCAAGACTGATGTGGTTACAGATCTTTCCTATAGCTTGAGTTTTTTGTTTGCAGCAATCTATCTTTACGTAGTGCATGCAGAAAAAAACATCCTACAGACCGTATTGGCAGGTGTCGTGATCCTCTGGGCCTTGCGCTTGGGGTCTTACCTGCTTTCTCGTATCCTTGCTACCAAGGTTGACCATCGCTTCGATGACAAGCGGGACTCCTTAGTTCGGTTTGGGACCTTCTGGCTTCTCCAGGCAACTGCAGTGTGGGTGATCTTGTTGCCCTTTATTTTTGCAATGGGTCAGAGCGGTATGACCATCAACTATCCCTTCTTGTTTGTTGGTTGCTTCCTGTCTCTCTTTGGTCTCCTGTATGAGACGATAGCTGATTACCAAAAGAACACCTTTAAGAAAAAGTATCCAAAGAAGCTCATTACCAGTGGGTTATGGGCGTATAGCCGTCATCCAAACTACTTTGGAGAGATATTGGTATGGTGGGGGATGTATGTGATGGTTGTTCCCTATTTACATGGTCTTTTCCATCTGGTTGTCCTTGGACCTATGTTCATAACGTTGCTTTTGTTGTTTGTCAGTGGTGTGAACCTCCTCGAAAAATCCTGGAAGGAAAAATATGGCAATGAAGCATATTACCAAGCGTATGTGAGACAGACGTCCATCTTCATTCCCTGGAAAAAGGGGACTTGATGAGCAATTTATGGGGAAGTGCAGCACTTTGTCTTTTTGGTTTTGTCCTTGGTGGAATTCCCACCTCCTATCTTCTTGCCAAACGCAAGCATATTGATTTGCGTGAAATTGGAAGTGGAAACCTTGGGGCCACCAACGCAAGCAGAGCCCTTGGGTTCCAAACCGGAGTCTTGGTTGGCGTGCTTGATCTGCTCAAGGGAGTGCTTCCCTCCTTGCTTGCCGTTCAGGTTTTTTCCTTGTCTACCATTTCTCTCTTGTGCATCGGTATGGCTACCATCCTAGGGCATATCCATACACCTTTTTTGCCATCCCATAGGGGAGGAAAGGGTGTTGCAACCGGTGCTGGTGTCATTGCAGTCCTTTTTCCCTCTGCAATACTTTTTGGTTTGATCGTTTTCTTTACTGTTGCAGTTATCAGTCGATACATATCATTGGCTTCCCTCACCACCTTTTTTGCTCTCATTCCTCACTATCTTATCAGTACTTTTTTCACAGGCCAAATCATTGAATATGCCAAACTGGTTTTCCTTGGTATACTGAGTATCCTGATTTTTTTTACCCACCAAAAGAATGTGAAGCGTCTCATGCACCATACAGAACCAAAATTCAGTTTTTCATCTGACAAGGAGCACGTATGACCATAACAGGAAAAGACCTCTACGATTCGCTGACCTACGGTTATTACCATCTGAGGGAGAACATGCAGGCGATCAACGCCATCAATGTGTTTCCTGTAGCCGACGGGGATACCGGTTCTAACATCACCCATACACTCAAATCCATTCTTTCCCATACCGACGGGTCAGGTTCTGTTGCAGATATTTCCAACAATTTTGCAAGGTCTGCGCTACTTGGGGCCAGGGGAAACTCCGGCATGATCATAGCCCAGTTCTTCCAAGGATTTTCCCTTATCGCCCAAGAGTTTGAGGAACTTACAATAAAAGCGCTCGTGGATTCTGTAAAAGCTGCGGTAGCTTCTGCGTATAGTGCGGTTGAGAATCCTATGGAAGGTACCATCCTCACCGTTATGAAAAGTTGGGCGAACCAACTTTCCTGTGCCGAAGGTTCTGATCTTCCCATTCCCATCCTGTTACGTAGAGCATTACGTTCAGCCAGACAGGCAGAGAAAGAGACAACCAACCAGATGGAACTGTTGAAGCGTTCCAAAGTGGTTGATGCTGGAGCAAAAGCCTTCGTTTCCATTTTGGAAGGGGTTGATCTCTATTTGCTCAAATCTGAACGGATTTTTTCAGAGACCGATTTGCTGTTACCTGCAGAGTCTGTCAGGATAGAGAGCACCCATACGCATGAAACCAGCCGATATCGTTATTGTACAGAAGCGCTTCTTCGTATTTCTGAAGAAGAGAAGCTGCATGTACGCTCTGCTGTGAGATTTCTTGGCGACTCTCTGGTTATCGGGAGTCATGGTGATCAGATGCGGATTCATCTGCATACCGATGATCCCGCTTTGATGTTTGAGCGCCTTGCCCTTCATGCTCACATAGAGGAACAGAAGGTTGATGACATGTACACTCAGCAACTATCTGCCAATGCAAGACTCAGTGATACCGTCATCGTCACTGATTCTTCTGCGGATATTTCCCAGCAGGTGGTTGATGATTTTAGGATTTATAGAATTCCCCAAGTCGTACAAGTTGGAGATACCTCATTCTTTGATCGTATTACGATCACTTCTCCATTGTTGTTGTCCATTCTGGAAGCTTCACATCAGAAAGTCTCCTCTTCGATGCCTGCAATTGGCGAAATCCAACGTCACCTTGAATTTCTTGCTCAATATTATAAGCATATCATCGTGCTGTCCGTTGCATCCAAGCTCAGTGGTACGTTCCAAACCTATCACTTGGCTGCCAAGGCCTTGCAAAAAAGCGGTGCCAGGATTGATATCATCGATACCAGACTCAATGCTTCTGCTCAAGGCCTCGTGGTGGAAGTAGCCGCTCGTGCGATTGTGGAAGGAAAAAAAGGTGATGCTTTGCTCCGATTCATCGAAAACACAGCTGAGCGTACCACCATCATGGTATCCGTACAATCGCTTGAAATGATGGTTGCAGGAGGTAGGATTCCCAAGAGGCTTGGTTCTTTCATCCTGAAGCTTACCTTAAAACCGTTGATTGGTCTTGCCAAGGATGGTAGTGGAAAGGTGTTGGGCCTCCGTTTTTCAAGGGCAGGAAGCATCTCCTTCTTGGTTGCTCATTTCATGCATGTGTATAAGAAAGAAGGTATCCAAGCCTATGGCATGTCCTACATCGGCAATCCTGAACTCGCTCTCTCAGTTTCAGAGATCCTGGAACAAAAGACCGGCATCAAGCCCCTGTTTGTTGAGCAGGCTTCTCCTGTCATTGCCCTGCATGCTGGTAAAGGAGCAATCTCCCTCTCTTTCATTCGAGGGAAAAAGCCTGAGAAGATCGCCTGAAAAGGAATATTGAATTTCGGTTCTACCATTTTCCATATCTCTGGTTTACAATACATCATACATTCGTATTCAACTTCTGCAAGAGGGGTAAACACATGGACTACGAAGTTATCGTGATTGGGGGTGGCTTAGCAGGATTAACCGCGGGAGCTTTGCTTGCCAAACGTGGCTTGCACGTTGCGGTTATCGATAAAAGCTATAATCCTGGGGGGTCTTGTGGGGCTTTCAAACGTGGTGATGCTACGTTTGACCAAGGTTCTTCGATGCTTTTTGGATTTGGTGAAAAAGGATTCAACGCCCATCGGTTTGTATTCAATGTTCTGGAAGAACCCATCGACATCATCAAACATGAATTACTGTATTGTGTGAATTTCAAAGGTCATCGCATCAGGTTCTTTCCTGACATCGCCATGTTTGTAGAAGAGTTGTCGAAGGTGTTTCCTTCCGAAAAGGAAAACATACGGCGATTTTACCGCGATATGGAAAAGATTTATACCCATGTCATGGTGGAGCATCCCAGTTATACCACTCCTGACCAGATAGATAAGAAAGGTTCTTTCAAGGCGATGCTCAGACACCCCATTTCCTATGCTCGGTTCCTTGGTTTCTTGAACAAAAGCGCCAAGACTCTGCTTTCAGGATATTTTACCGATCCTGAAATTTTCAAGTTCTTTGATAAACTCACCTCTACATACTGCTATACCACTGTCGACGAGTCTCCTGCCATTCTTGCAGCGGTCATGTTCGTAGACAACCATATTGGGGGAAGTTATTACCCTGCAGGTTCCTCGCTGTTCCTTCCCGGCAAGCTTGAGAAAGTCATTGAAGAACATGGGGGGACCATGCTCATGGAGAAAGAAGTCGTATCCATTCTCTTTGAGGGAGGCAACCCAAACGGGGTGCTATTATCAGATGGTCAGAAACTGTATGCAGAAAACATTGTCTATTCAGGGACCGTCTGGAACCTCTATGGTAGGTTGATCAGTCCAGAATACACCACACAAAGACAAAGAGAATGGGCGGAAAAACAGATTCCCACCTATCCAAGCGTGGTTTTGTATTGCACTGTCAAAAGCTTCGTGATTCCTGATGATACCCAACCTGTCGAGCTGCTTGTAGGAAATCCTGACATGCTGGATGAGAGTGAGGTGACCATCTATATCCCCAGTGTTGATGACAGGACCCTTTGTGATGAGAAAGAACATGTACTCATGGCCATAGGTCCTACATTCGAGAGTTGGACTGATTTGGATGATTCTACCTACAAGGCAAAAAAAGCAAAGGAGAATGAAAGACTCCTCAATGTAGTGGAGAAGCGGTTCCCAGGTTTCAAGAAGGCTGTTTCCTACAGTGAAGTAGCCACTCCTAAAACCATCGAAAGATATACGCTCAAAAATGGGGGGGCGGTTGCTGGCCCTAAACAGATGTTGGGACAACACATGTTCAAACGTCAGCATATCGAGAGCCAGTGGAATACCCTCTATTGTTGCGGGGAATCAACCATCATGGGAACAGGCACGCCTACGGTCACCACCTCAGGTATCAGCGCTGCAAATGCAATCTTGAGGAAAAAAGGGATGAAACCCTTCATGTATGAAGAAAAGGTGATGCAATATGTGCGTCTCATAGACCCTCCCTTTACTAAGGAAATGCTCTACCAGGGATATCAAAAGAAAGAAAAAGAAGTCATGGTTCAGGCTTCCCGTTGTCTTTTCTGTGAGGATCCTCTTTGCAGCAAGCACACCAATCTGGATATCAGGGGGGTCATGCGTAGAGTGTCAGTCGGAAACTTTGAAGGGGCATCCAAACTTGTTGCTTCTCAAAAAGTTGACGATGAGCAACTGAAAATATGTGAGGCTCGTTGTGCCCAGAATGGATTGGCTGGAAATCCGGTGGCAATAGAGATGATTTTTTCCTATGTAGAAAAGAGGAGAGACTGATGAGTCAGCCTAAGAGACTGTATGATGTCGTTGTTGTAGGAGCTGGAATTGCTGGATTGACCAGTGCGGCGTATCTGTGTCGATCCAATCTGAAGACACTGGTCGTTGAACGGTCAGCAGTGAATGGAGGATTGGTCAATTCCTTTACGAAAGATGGTTTTGTGTTTGACGGAGGCATTAGGGCTTTTGAGAATTCCGGAATCATTTTCCCTATGCTTCGGCAGTTGGGGATATCCATGCCCATCGTACAAAACAACGTTACCATCGGTCTTGGAGATGACTCTTTAGTCTTGGTGAATAGACAGAGTCTCTATGCCTATCAAGATATGATGCAACGCCAATTCCCCCAGAGAAAGCTTGAAATTTCAAGAATCATCCAGGAAATTGAAAAGAGTATGGAGTTTATGGATGTCCTCTATGGAATTGACAATCCGCTTTTTCTCGATTCCTATTCAGACAAGGATTACATGCTTCATACGCTCTTGCCTTGGCTTTCAAGGTATCGCAAGACCATCAAGCAAGTAGGGAAGTATTCACAGCCGATCGTTGCGTTTCTCAAACAATTTACAGATGACCAATCCCTCATCGATGTAATCACCCAACATTTTTTTACTGATACCCCTGCTTTTTTTGCCCTCAGTTATTTTGGGCTTTATCTCGATTACTGTTACCCCTTGGGAGGTACTGGTGTCCTAGTGGAGAAATTGACATCATATTGTATGGAACGGGGTGCTGATTTTGAGAATGAAACGGAAATAGTCTCAGTGAATATGCAAGAAAAATGTGTTGTTGATACAGAGGGACGAGCCTTTGGTTTTAAGAAGCTTGTTTGGGCTGCCGATCAGAAAAGTCTGTACAAGGCTGTTGATCTTTCAACACTCGATACTAAGAGGCTAGTAGAGAGCATCTCGAAAAGAAAGGTTTTGCTCGACCATTCAAAAGGTGGAAACTCCATTCTATCGCTGTATGTGGGAACTTCCTATGCTCCTTCCTTTGTAGATGCTCACTGTGGAGCTCATCGGTTTCATACACTTTCAACAAAAGGAGTGGGGCCTTTGACGACTGAGGCGTGGGAAAAAATCGTAAAGAATGATCAGCTTTCAAGAGAAAAGAAACGACAAGCCTTACAAGAGCATATCGTTCAGTATCTTGAGCTCACCACATATGAAATCTCCTCTCCTGCAGTAAGGGATGCTTCTCTTGCTCCTGAAGGTTGTTGCGGCATCATACTCAGCACACTCTTTGACTATGGGCTTGCCAAATACATTCAGCAAGATGGGTGGTATGAAGAACTCAAGGTCCTTTGTACGAACACCATCATAGGTCTTTTTGAAAAGAGCCTGTTTCCTGCTTTCACTGAACATGTAGTGGTCTCTCTCTGTTCTACTCCTCTCAGCATTGAAAAACTCACCAATTCCTGTGACGGAGCGATAACCGGATGGTCTTTCACCAATGAGATTCAACCTTCGGTAAGTGGGTTCAAGAAGATCAAGAAGGCAATAGAAACTCCAATGAAAGATGTGTATCAAGCGGGACAGTGGACGTTTTCTCCCTCCGGATTACCTATCAGTGTGCTTACTGGGAAACTTGCTTCCTCTGCGATAGAGAAGCAGTTGCAAGGGAAGAAAAAGAAAAAACAATAAAAGGCATAGGTTCTTTGACCTTACTCTTTGCATGGTCTGGGGAGGAATCCTCCCATCGTGTGAAACGTTCCTCCTTGCATGAGATGTTTTTGTACCTGCTTCTGCAGGCTGGTTGTACATTCATAGCTGAGGACACATGCTTTGTCGCATCCAAAATCAAAGACCCTCTCATATAGTTGAGGTGTACCAAACGCGATGGGGAATTTCAAAAAACGTTGCATGAAGCGGCATATGTTCCCGTCTGGATTGCTTACCTGCATGAGTTCTGGATCAAGCAGCCAAGAGGCACAAACAAATAATGGACAGGATGAAAAATACGTCTTTGCTTGTGAAAGTGAGTTGTCGACTGAGAGTGGTGTAAGCATTTCTCCTTCAGGAATATGCATATGGACTACGATATCATCTTTTTCACAAAGCAATACAAGGGAAGCTAGATAACTTTTCGTTGGTTCTTCTGCTATACAACCTTGTGTTTGGTTCACTTCATTGGCTATCAGGAAATCAGGAGTCTGTAGATAGGAGGTTGTAAAAGAACTTCGTTCTTCATCGACAATGAATCCTTTTCCATCACAGAAGACTCCTTGGTTGGCGAAAATCCTGTATGTTTGGCGCAACGTGTCATAATAGATGGAGTAGGGGAACATAAACGGACCTTTTTCATACTGGAGCCTACCAAAGCGAAGAACCTTGGCACAACAGCTTTTACTGATCCAATCGACTTGTTTGAGACCTGTTTCTCCCTGATGGTGTTTTTCATAGACCTTCACCCAAATGGAAATATCTGAAAGCGTATCCCTTCTGATCTGCTCATCGAGTGCAAGATTTTCAAAGAGGGAAAGGATGGAAGTAAATGCAGCTTGGAGAAGCACCAAAGGATACAAGAACCCATAGGAAGCAATACCCTGTTTGCATAGCGATGCCAACGATGCATTGTCTTGGTTGAAGATGGCTGTTTTGGCCTTGTGAGTAAGACTAAGGTGAAGAGGAGAATCCTTGAGTGCGATTGCTTTCTCTTGGATTGTCTGTACTTGACTTGCCTGTAATCCCGTATCGGTTGTAAAGGTTTCCCACATGGATAGAGCATGGAATAAAAACATGGTGTGGTCAAGGAAGTTTGGTGATCGTCCTGAAAGGAACATTGTAGGAAGTCAACAAATAGAGGATAATTTGGAGCCAATTGTATACTTCTTAGGATAAGAAATGTATGGTGAGTACGAACAAGCAACGAAATTATTCTTGCCTGAAAAAGATGGATTTCGATTGAGGAATCAAGGAGAACGAACAGTATGGATGATGGTGGAAGATTTCAGAGTGGAGATATTGTAAGAAATAGTGTCGATAAAAATAAGATCTATGTTATTCATGGTTCATTTGAGCCAAATAAAGATGGCAAGGGTGGGGATGATTATTGGTGCTACTATATTTTTAAAAAAACATTGCATTGGAAGAAAATTCAGGGAAGTAATCTCGTATTGAAACCAGAAGAAACGATGCCAGCAGAAACATCCTTTGCAATAGGCGATATGCTGTATCTTCGTTCATTCAGAGATGCTGATGATTTCGTGCAATTCAAAGTCGTTCACCTGGATGGTGAAATGATTGATGTCGAGTACGAGAAGGAAGTGTGTGGGAGTTTCCTCCCTTTCATTGAAAAGAATGTACCGGCTGCGATGTTTGAATTGGTTGATGAAGGAAAATAATCTCAAAGGTTCATTGAAATTCTCTTCCAGGGAATAGGGCCAAGTGGCTTTCTGTCTTGATAAAAAGGAAAACAGGTTCTCCCAAATTGATGGTGGAACCTGTTTTTTTCTATGAATTGTAATGGTTTGCCGAAAACGGGACTTGAACCCGTACGCTCTAAAGAGCAAGGGATTTTAAGTCCCTTGTGTCTACCAATTCCACCATTTCGGCTTGTTTTCAGTTTTTCTCGTCAGTACCGATCGCTTGGGGAAGCACTGCTGCATCTGTCTTGATGGGAATCAAGCGCTTGATGAAGGGTTGCACTCCAAAATAGGTCTTCTGAAATTCGTCCTCACTTTCCTTTAGTGCGGCTTGCCATGCTGCTCCAAATCCAGGACTGTTGATCGTCAACCTATCGACAGCAAGTTGGTATACATGCAAACGAGCAATTTCTTTTCTCCCAGGCTTCTGGGAGTAGGTGTTGAGACTCATCCTGAGGTTTTCATTCTGTTTCTTGACATCCTCATATTGGTCTTTTAACTTTGCGATCCCTTCGCTCTCGAGATCCATTCGATCCGTCAACATTCTTTTCAAGCGTTCAGTCTCTTTGGAAGCAACAAGGATTTCCTTGTGCCTTTTCACAGACAGGACTACGACAAGAACAATGGCGAGAACGACTCCGATGCCGAGACCGATAAGAAAGTTCTGCATGCAAATTACCTCTCGTTACTATCTCAAGACAAAAGGTACTGCAATGAACCAGTTTTGTCAAAGGTGAAAAGGAACAAGCCCTCTCGTTTTCCTATCCTTAGAGCATTTTCGGCAATATCTTTTGTACGATTTCCATCAGGCAGATCAAAGGGATTGGTTGCATGGGAAAGAAAAACCCCTAAGTGACCAAGAATCCAACCAAGAGAGTATAAGTATTTGAAAAATTTTAATTTGAAAAATCCCGAACGGGAAAATACTAGGGAAAAAGAGCTATGGTATGATAAATTTACCCGAACGGGAAAATAGTAACGAAAAAGCTAGAAGGATTGCTTGATTTACCCGTTCGGGAATACTAAGATACTTACTATGAACCATATCAAGGAAAGCATCGATATTGCCACACTCGTCCGGTCCCGTCGTAAAGAATTGGGCCTCACGCAGAAAGAGGCTTCAGGACTTTGTGGAGTAGGGGTACGTTTCTG
>Ga0172377_10006003_pt1 | contig 12502 bp, 11 predicted proteins | sample Pumphouse3metaG_FD_119749 | JGI IMG/M metagenome (GOLD analysis project Ga0172377, IMG submission 119749) | Leachate microbial communities from a municipal landfill in Southern Ontario, Canada - Pumphouse #3 metaG | ecosystem: Engineered > Solid waste > Landfill > Unclassified | place: Canada... | reverse complement strand
TCAGGTTGTTTTTATAAATATACATTTCTGCTGCATTCATAAGGTTTTGTTCTTTTTTTCTTCCTACGGCTTCATATGGTTCTCCATAAATTGGCGTTGTTCTTGTTTTAACTTCGACAATAATAAGTAAATTTTCTTTGTTTTTAGCGATTATATCTACTTCAAAATGATGACATCTCCAGTTCCTTTCCAGAATTATGTAACCTCTTGACTTAAGATATTCAACAGCAAGGTTCTCTCCACAATTACCTATTCCTTTTTTAGAAAATGGATTCGATTCTTTTTTTTGATGGTTAAGGGTTGTCATTATGAAATATTATATTTCTCTAAAAACAACTTCGTGGGAGGTTATGTAAAGGGAATGCTCTGCACCTAATTTAAGTGGCAGGTTTAGTTTTACATGCCCTGCCGGGTAGTTAAAACAAACAGGGTATTTATAGTCTTTTACTGAATTCAGAATGATCTCCCTTACATTTTGTCCAAAAGGAGATTCGTTATCCATTAGTTTTGTCATTTGTCCCACAATCAGTCCTTTAAGTTTTTTTAATTTTCCTGAGAGTTTTAGGCTGTACATCATACGGTCGATGTGATATAAATATTCTGACAAGTCTTCAATGAATAGAATTTTATCGTCTGTTTTCATTTCTAATGGTGTTCCCATAAGGCTGTAAATCAGGGAAAGATTTCCTCCGGTAAGTAGTCCGGTAGCAGCTCCTGTTCTGTTTTCAGGAACAGACGGGAATCTGACAGAATTTTTTTCTCCTTTCAATGTTTTTATTAATTCTAAATAACTTTTGGAGGGTTTGTTTTCTTCCTGATAATAATTACACATTGCTCCGTGTATGCTGCAAATTTTTTCTTTTTGAAGCAATGCATGCAGAACAGTAATATCACTGAATCCAATAAGCCATTTGGGATGATTTAAAAACTTTTTAAAATTGATTTGTCCGGCTATACGAATAGCACCGTATCCGCCCCTTGTACAGAAAATAGCTTTGCATTCAGGATCATCTAAAGCATACTGAAGATCCTTCAGCCTTTGATTGTCTGTACCTGCAAACTGAAAATATTGTTTAAACGCATTTTCTCCAATATAGACAGAAAATCCTTCTTTTTCTAAAAGAAGGCAGGCGGAATTTATTTTTACAGATTGTATTCCGCCTGAAGGAGAGACTAAACAAACTTTATCTCCCTGCTTTAAATAATCAGGAATAATCATTCGTGATTTTTTTGGAATTATAATAGATATTAATTTACTTTTTGCGAGTAATTAAAGATTTAGTTTATGATAGAATAAATTAGAAAATCATTGACAGTCTTGGTTTTCCCCGGAAGCTGTAATCAGGTATATAAAACCTGCATATGATTACCAATTTTTGTGTCTTACAATTTTAATTTTTTTTATAAATCCATACTCCTGATTTTGGATCTTCTGTTAAAATTTTCTTTCTGGCTGTTTCTGCATCCTTTAAAGTGGAAAATTGATCAATTGTTACATAATGAAGATCCCTGACAAAATTCATATCCTGTAAACGTGTAAATCCTTTAGCTTTCATCTCATCCATATACTTAACGGCATGTAGGTGACTTTTAAATACCCCTCCTATTATAAAATAAGAAGCATCTGAAGATGAAGGCATTTCCGGTTTTAATGCTGTTTGGCTGTTGCTCTTTTTACTTATATCCGAAATATTATCTTTCTTAACAACAATTTGTTTTTCTGTTTTGGTTAAAGAATCCTGTTCTGTCCTGGCTAAAGAATCTTGAGGCTGTGCAGGAACAATTATCATTTCTTTAACGGGTAATTTGTTGTCATATTTCTTATCCAGTTCCTTGTTTATTATCAGAGCAATAACAATAGCTACTGCAAGTAAAAGTAAAATTTTTAGTAACTTCATCCCTTTGGAGTCAGTTTCTTTATTTTGAAAAGGTTCTTTTTTGGGTGAAGACTTTTTTTGTATAACATTTTCTTTTTCGTCGACAGGGTTTTTTGTGGGAGATGTTTCTTTTTTTTGAATAGGTTCACTCATGGGAATATTTTTTTTAGTGGTAACAATTTTTTTATTCTGAATAGGTTCTTTAGTGGAAATAGTTTCTTTGTTTTGATTTGGTTTCTCCCCCTGTATTTCATCTTTTACAGGGTTCTTTTCATTTTTAATAATATCTTCTTCTTCGGGAATATTCTTTTTTACAAGCTTAACTTTTTTTTTCTGAACAGGTATTTTTTTTTCTGTAGAATATTTTTTCCAAAACCAGTATTTATACCTGATTTTTTTTAGTTCTTCTTCTTTATGAGTAGAAGATTCAATTCTAAAAGAAGGCATTCCGAAACTTGAGATATTAAAATTTTTCTTTACCTGTTCTGTAAAATAAAGATTTCCATTTAAGTCATATTGAAGGATTCCAATATCCGGTATTTCAATTTTATCGCCTTCTCCAAGACGATAAATTATGTTTTTAACTGACTGGTTGATTTTATTTGAAGCTTCTGTACGGCTTATTCCTTCATTCTTTATAATACAGTCTGTAAGTAGATTATCATTATATTTTAGATTTTTATCGAAACTAATCGATTTACAAGGAGGAGAAAAATTTTCTTCATGAATTTCGGCTGGTTTATAGTGTCCGCTAAATACTCCCAGTCCTGGCAGAATGACGTAATCATTTTTAAGTAAAAGGTCTTTGATGTAATTTAATAATTCCACTTAATCTATGTTTTATGAATCAAAGTTAAGAAAAAACAAATGCTGAAAATTTTTGTTATTAACTATTATAAACTTTTTGATAAAAATACAATTCAGTTTAAAATCAATAATATAAAAATACAAATAATTACGTGTATTTTTTATATTTTTGAGAAAAAATAAACTATGGCAGGAAAAATACTTGTTACCGGAGGAATAGGATTTATTGGATCTCATACTATAGTTGAGCTTCAAAATGCCGGATATGATGTTATCACGGTAGATGATCTTTCCAATTCGGAAGTGAAAATACTGGATCAGATAGAAAAAATTACAGGAAAGAAACCTGAATTTGAACAATTTGATCTTGCCGATGCAGTAAAAACTGACGATTTTTTTAAAAGGAATAATAACATTGATGCAATTATTCATTTTGCAGCATCAAAAGCTGTTGGGGAATCTGTAAAAATTCCTTTACATTATTACTGGAATAATCTGGTATCAACTATGAATATTTTAAAATGCCAGTTGAAATATCACATTCCAAATCTTGTTTATTCTTCATCCTGTACTGTTTATGGACAGCCAGATCATCTTCCTGTAACAGAAGAGACACCACGCAAGGACGCTGAGTCTCCTTATGGCAATACCAAAAGAATAAGTGAAGATTTTCTTCAGGACAGTATTAAGGCATATCCAGGACTGAAAGCTATAGCTCTTAGATATTTTAATCCGATTGGTGCTCATCCATCCTCTTTAATAGGAGAATTGCCTGTTGGTATTCCGCAAAATCTGATTCCTTATGTAACTCAGACTGCTGCTGGATTAAGAGATGAATTAAAAGTTTACGGAGATGATTATGATACTCCGGACGGTTCCCCTATTCGTGACTACATTTATGTAGTGGATTTGGCAAAAGCTCATGTGGTGGCCATTAATCGACTGCTGGAAGGGAAGAACAATTTTGATTATGAGATTTTTAATCTGGGAACCGGTAAGGGTTCTTCTGTACTTGAAATAATCAATGCTTTTGAGAAAGTTACCGGTGTAAAATTAAAATATAAAATTGTAGGTCGTCGTGATGGAGATATTGAAAAAATATGGGCGGATACAGGCAAGGCTAACAATGAATTGCGATGGAAGGCTGAAACCGGACTGGAAGAAACTTTGCTGTCAGCCTGGAATTGGCAAAAACATCTCGAAGAAGATAAATAATCTGTATTTTTCACGTGGAACATATGCCATTACTTTATTAGACAAAAATTTGTTTAATAAAGTAATGGCATATTTATTTTTTTCCGTTTGAAAGAAAAATATTTTTATTTTTTATGCCGTAATATTAATTATTTTTTATTGATGGCTTTAAAATTTATTTATTCTTCATTCTTATATCATTTTCGAATTGACGGATTTGTTGTTCGTCTTTACGACGACAAACGAGAAGAGTGTCGTCAGATTCCACAACTATATATCCGTCAAGTCCTTCCAGTGCAACAGCTTTGTTGTCAGGCATATGGACGATACAATTTTTGGAGTCGTACATGAAAACATTTTTACCACGTATGGCATTTAAATTTTTGTCTTTATCCTTGTTCTCATAGAGAGAACCCCATGTTCCCAAATCACTCCATCCAAAATCACCGCATAAAACAAAGACATTATCGGCTTTTTCCATAATCCCGTAGTCAATGGAAATATTTCGACATTCAGGGTAAATTTTATTTATGAAAGGAACTTCATCGTTTGTTCCGTATTGTTTATCTCCATTACGAAATAATTCAGCTATGTCGAAAAGATATTTGTCAAATGCTTTTAGAATACTTTTTAATGACCAGATAAATATTCCTGAATTCCAGTAAAATTCACCACTCTGCAGGAATACTTTAGCCATTTCAATATTCGGTTTTTCGGTGAATGTTTTTACCTGATAGAGATTTTTTATCCGTTGATCTGCTGTTTTATCATCAATTTGTATGTAGCCATAACCTGTTTCAGGTCGGTTAGGAGTAATACCAAGTGTAAGTAGAACGTCGTTTTGTGATGTAAAATTTAATCCCTTTTCAAGCTGTTTTATAAATTCTTCTTCCTGCATGATTAAATGGTCTGAAGGAGCTACAATTATATTGGCATCCATATTGATCATTTTTATTTTATTGCATGCATAGGCTATACAAGGAGCCGTATTCCTTCTTAATGGTTCAAGAAGTACCTGACTTTCTTTTAATTCGGGAATTTGTTTTAATACCAGTTCTTTGTAATTTATGTTGGTAACAATGATGAAGTTTGGAACAGGGCAGATTTTTTTTAATCTTTCGAAAGTCATTTGAATAAGAGTCTTTCCTGTTCCGAGAATATCCAAAAATTGTTTTGGCATTGAACTTTTACTCAAAGGCCAGAAACGGCTTCCGATGCCACCGGCCATAATAATGCAGTAATTGTTTTTTGTATTCATCTTATTTGTATTAGTATCCAATATATATAATAGAATGTTTTCAGTTTTGTTTTGATAAAATCAGTTAACAAATTACAAATTAAAGATTTAAGAAAAAAGATTTTTTATCCTATTCCTTAATTATTTCATCGGTTGTTTGTATTAGTATATATATATCAAAGATATTTTAATTTAGACAGGAAAAAAATTTTTTGAAGTTGTTTCATATGACATGAAATATAAATATTAGAATTATAAAAAAATCTTTGGATTGGATAAATTCTTTTCCGTCATTGATTTTTTGTATTATTGTATTTATAAAAAGGATAGATCATGGATTTTTTTTTTCATGTAGGAAGGTATTTTTCGTTTCTTGGCAGGGTTTTTTCCAAACCTGAAAGAGTAAAAATTTTTTTTCGTAATATTTTTCAGGAAATAGGCACTCTAGGTGTTAATTCTGTCGGACTGGTAATTGTTATGTCGATTTTTATGGGGGCTATAATTACTCTTCAGATGGTTTATAATCTTACTAGTCCTTTTTTGCCGGTTTTCCTTATTGGTCTTGGGAACAGGGAACTTCTGATTCTGGAGTTTTCTTCAACAATATTAAGTCTGTTGCTTGCCGGAAAAATTGGTTCAAATATTACTTCAGAAATCGGAAGTATGCGCGTAACAGAGCAGATAGATTCTCTGGATATTATGGGAATTAATTCAGCAGAATATCTTATTTTTCCGAAAATTATTGCGGTAATATTTATTTTCCCCTTTTTGTATATTCTTAGCGTATTTTTCGGATTGGTTGGAGGACTCGTGGTTGGCACATCTTTTGGAGCCATCTCCCCTACAGATTATATTAACGGATTGCAGCATGCTTTTATTCCTTATCATTTTTCTTTTTCTATTATAAAAATGCTGTTTTATGGATTTTTAATATCAACCATACCTTCCTATTATGGGTATTATGTAAAAGGAGGGGCTTTTGATATAGGTAAGGCAAGTATGTCTGCAGTAGTTAACACGGATATTCTGATCCTTGTTTTTGATTTAATATTGACACAACTTCTTTTTAAATAATGATACGGGTAGAAAATTTATATAAGTCGTTTGATAATAAACTTGTTTTAAAGAATATCAGCGTCGATTTTGAGAAGGGTAAAACCAATCTCGTAATAGGACGTAGTGGTTCGGGGAAGACAGTATTATTGAAATCGATTGTTGGCCTTTTTGAGGCTGACAGTGGCAATATTTATTACGATCAGAGAAATTTTGTTACTATGAAACCTAAAGAGAGAAAAAATCTAAGAAAAGAAATGGGAATGGTTTTTCAGGGAGGTGCTTTGTTTGATTCTCTTACGGTGGAGCAGAATGTTGGTTTTCAGCTTGAACTTTTTACCAATAAAACTAAACGGGAAATAGCTGAAAGAGTATCATTTTGCCTGGACAGAGTAAAGATTAATAAGGAATCTTTTAAATCGTTTCCTTCAGAAATATCAGGTGGAATGCAAAAAAGGGTGTCTATTGCAAGAGCTATTGTTTTAGAACCCTGTTACCTTTTTTGTGATGAGCCTAATTCCGGTCTTGATCCGGAAACCTCTTTGGTTATAGATAATTTAATACATGAAATTACTGTAGATCTGAACATGACTACGATTATTAATACTCATGATATGAATTCTGTAATGAGGATAGGAGAGAAAGTCTTTTTTATTCGTGACGGCCAGTTACAATGGGAAGGAACAAAAGATGAAATTATGAAAGCTGATGATAAACATCTTCAGAATTTTGTTTTTGCAAATAATATGTATAAAAAATATAAGTAACCTGTTTAGGATGTAATCTTTACCTTATAATGATTACTTGTCTTTTTTTCTGATATGAATGTTAAAATTTACACCATAAAAATATTGCTAACAGGTTAAATCCTGAATTTCTTGTGGATTTTAGGTAAAAAATAAATACATGGATAAAGCTTTCTCTGTTTATAAAAATGTAATCTTTGATCTGGGTGTTGTCATTATGAATATTGAGCCCCGGTTAACACTTGACGCCTTTAAACGTTTGGGCTTTTCCGGTAACTGGGAAGAGAATGACCGGCTAATTTTTAAAATGGAAAAAGGGGAAATAACTGAACCTGAATGTCGGGATGAAATTCGTAAACTTTTTAATATTGAAGCCTCAGACAAACAAATAGATGAAGCCTGGTGCGCCATGGTTGTTGGTTTCGATCAGGAAAAAATAAGATTTTTGCAAGAACTAAAATCTTATTTTTCAATATATTTATTTTCTAATACTAATAGTATTCACGTTCGTTTGTTTAAAAAACTTTTTGAATATCAATTCCATTTTCCTATAGAGAATCTTTTTGTTAAAACATTTTATTCCAATGAAATAGGATTAAGGAAACCTGATCCTGCTGCTTTTCAAAAAGTTCTTAAAATAGCCGGTATAAAAGCTCCGGAAACATTATTTGTGGATGACAGAAAAGAAAATTTAGAGGGGGCTGCAAGTGTAAAATTACAGACATACCTTTATAATGAGGGTGACAATTTAATATCTATCTTCGAGTTATAAAGTCAACTACTTCGTTACGCTTTTTATGAAAACGGTCATTTACTAAAGTAAACTCCCTGGTATTTCTACCTTTACAAGCCTTGTATTTAGCTTTATATTTTAAGCTCCGGTTCTTATTTGTGAACAAACATTAACGAGTTTCTTCCGGTTCTTCCCAGTCTCCGTTTTCCTTAATCAGGTTTTCCAGTTCGACGACTGCATTTTCGTAGGGTATAAAGCGTTTTTTTAATATTTGCCCCTTATATAGGTTTATCTTGTTAGGTCCTGCACCTACAAAACCATAGTCAACATCTCCCATTTCTCCTGGACCGTTTACAATGCATCCCATTATACCTATTTTTAATCTTGACAGATGTCCGAAATGAGCTTTAATTTTTTTAACGGTTTCCTGTATGTTATATTGAGTACGTCCACAACCGGGACATGAAATAAATTCTGTTTTAGATAGTCTCATACGGCTGGCCTGAAGAATTGAAAAACTAAGATCTTTCAAGTCTGTAAATGTGATATTGTCTCCTTCGTTTGTAATACAAATTCCATCTCCGTAGCCATCAATAAATAGTCCGCCAAGATCGACAGAGGCCTTAATCTGTAAGTTTTCCAATTCTTTTTCTTTGTATGTACGCATAAGAATTACAGGAATTTTCCAGATATGCATTTCAAGAGTCATAAAGAATGCCCTTAGTTCAGCAAGAGGATTTTTATTGAAACTTTCGAGAATAAGTACTGTTTTACGCGTTTGTTTTAGTTTGGTGATAATTTCCGGATTCTCTGCCATGAATCTATCGAACTCCATTTTATTGGTACGAATAAATTTCATTTGTCCCCAGTGACTTCCACCAAATAAATATTCATCCAGATCCAGAATAGGATAATTATTTCCTTCAATATCGGTGATCTGATTTTTATACAGGAAATATTCAGGTATCAGACTTCCACGTAGTGGCAAAACCTCTGACAATGATCGATTTCTTAAGTCGGTTATGACAACAGGAACATGTTCTCCACCCATGTTCAATACAGGGCGTGTAGAGCGTTTTTCGTATTCAAAAGGATTTGTCTGGGCAAATAAAGGAGCCTTAATGGGTTCATGTCCTTTATATGTTTTTATGTGATCAATTATTTTTTTTGCTACAGGAACTTCTTTTTCCGGGGCTTCTGTAAGCGAAACCCTTATGGTATCACCAATTCCGTCAGCCATAAGAGACCCTATTCCTACAGCAGATTTTATACGTCCGTCTTCTCCTTCTCCTGCCTCAGTTACTCCAAGGTGAAGAGGAAATTCCATTCCTTCCAGTCTCATTTTTTTGCAAAATAGTCTTACTGTATAAACCATCAAACGGGTATTGCTGGACTTGATAGAAATTATAACATCATTAAATTTTACTTTCTGGCAGATTCTTAAAAATTCCATTACTGATTCTACAATCCCGGAAGGAGTGTCTCCATATCTGCTCATGATACGGTCAGAAAGAGAACCCTGATTGGCTCCGAGTCTCAGAGCAGTATTTGTTTTCTTTAATAATTTAAGAAAAGGAATAAAATTATCCTCTATCCTTTTAAGTTCTTTTTTGTATTCTTCGTCAGTGTATATATGGTGTTCAAAACGAGCTCTTTTATCATAAAAGTTCCCGGGATTAATTCTGATTTTGTCAACATATTTTGCAGCAATTTCTGCCAGTTTGGGATTGAAATGAATATCAGCGATTAGCGGATTATTATATCCGGCTGCCAGTAAGCCTTCTTTAATGTTTTTTAAATTTTCGGCCGCCTGAACATCTTTTGCAGTAACCCTGACGAAATCGCATCCTTCTTTAATAATACGAATGATTTGTTCCACTGTTGCATCAGTATCTTTTGTATCAGTATCTGTCATTGACTGAATACGCACCGGATAGTCACTCCCAACGGGGATATTACCGATATTTACTAAAGTGGTATGTAGTCTTTGATATTTTGTTAAATCCTTGATGTATTCGAAGTTGTGATCTTCCATTTTATGTTTCTTAAATATTATAAGATTTACAAAATTAATTTAAAGTTAAGGAATAAAAAAGTAACTAAGGATAATTATGCGTTTTTTAGAAAAAACTATTGAAAAAACATTTAAGTTTATGGAAAAGTTGTATTTTTATATCAGAAATGTGGATAATTTGAGATTGATTGCAACCACGTAAAAAAAATGCTAAAGCAATCGCTTTAACTTTTTCGTTTACCTCAATCATCCATCATTTTTAATATAATAAAAACTCTGCGTAGAAAAAAGCAGAATATTAAATAATTACAGGATGAGTTATCTTTTTACAAGTGAGTCGGTTTCGGAGGGGCACCCCGATAAAATTGCCGATCAGATTTCAGATGCCCTGGTAGATGAATTTCTGGCTTTTGATGCAGAAGCTAAAGTGGCTATTGAGACCTTGGTTACGACAGGACAGGTGATTTTGTCAGGAGAAGTCAGATCGGATACTTATGTCGATGTCCAGAAAATAGCCAGAAAAGTTATTAATGAAATCGGTTATACAAAAGCAGAATATCGTTTTGATGGTAATTCCTGCGGTGTATTAACATCCATTCATGAACAAAGTGCAGATATTAGTCGTGGAGTAGAGCGTAAGGAGAAACTGGAACAGGGAGCCGGTGATCAGGGAATTATGTTTGGCTATGCCTGTCATGAAACCGATAACTTTATGCCACTTCCTATTGAACTTGCCCATCTTATAATGATGGAGCTATCTGCTATTCGTCGCGAAGGTAAGCAGATGACTTATCTCCGTCCGGATTCAAAATCTCAGGTAACTATTGAATATAATGATGATCATTCTCCTAAATGTGTAAATACAATAGTTGTTTCTACTCAGCATGATGAATTTATTGATGATGACGAGTTGATGTTAAAAAAAATAAAAACAGATGTCATTTCTATTCTTATGCCTCGTGTTATTAAACAACTTCCTTTAAGAGTACAATCTTTGTTTGACGATAAAATTATTTATCATGTCAATCCTACAGGAAAATTTGTAATAGGAGGACCATACGGAGATACAGGTCTTACGGGAAGGAAAATTATTGTAGATACATACGGTGGTATGGGGGCTCACGGTGGTGGTGCATTTTCGGGGAAAGATCCTTCTAAAGTAGATCGCTCGGCAACCTATGCTGCCCGTCATATCGCAAAAAATATGGTGGCTGCTAATGTCGCCGATAAAATACTTATTCAGGTTGCTTATGCTATAGGTGTCGCCCGACCAGTAGGAATTTTTGTTAATACTTACGGAACAGCGAATGTTAAAATTAGTGACGGCGATATTGCAAAAAAAATAGAAGAAATTTATGATCTCCGTCCTGCTGTTATAGAAGAAAAACTTAAACTTCGTCAGCCTATTTACAGAGAAACTGCCTCATATGGTCATATGGGACGTCAACCTGAAATAAAGACCAAGGTTTTTGAATCTCAGACAGGGGAAATAATTGAAAAGAAAGTAGAACTCTTTACGTGGGAGAAACTCGATTATGTAGAAAAGATCAAAGAGACGTTTGATATATAAAACTGTATTGCATATTTTCTTTGACTATTTTTAATAAATATAAAGTTATATACATAGTTTATGACTTAACAAAATTGTATTTTATCTTTATATTTCAAGCTCATAAGTTTATGGACAGACACTAATTTGTGATTTTATACGTATGCTTAAGAACATACTCTCAAGACGGAAGATAAGAATCATTGTGTTTATTTTATATTATGGAATACGAAGGAAATATTATTAAGATGAGAACAGAGATGGCCTGTCCTGTTCGTTATTATTTTAAAATCGGATCAAAAGAATTTTTGCTGAATGATTTTTTAGGGAAAAAACTTCGTATGATTTATGATGGGCAGATTAATTGTATTTCCTGTGGAAAGAGAACCAAAACTTCTTTTGGCGGAGGATTTTGTTATTCCTGTTTTAAGGAAGCTCCTGAAGCCAGCAGAAGTATTATTTCTCCTGAGCTTTCTATGGCTCAATTTGGTATAGCCCGTGATATGGAATGGGCAAAAAAAAATGATTTGATAGACCATTTTGTATATCTGGCTTTGAGCTCAGCTGTAAAAGTAGGAGTTACCAGATATCATCAGATTCCTGTACGATGGATAGATCAGGGAGCCAGCGAAGCTATTCGTATAGCCAAAACACCGAATCGTCATATCTCAGGAATAATAGAATGTTTCCTGAAAAAATATTATACAGATAAAACCAATTGGCGTGATATGGTTCAGAATAAGGTGAATCATAATATTGATCTTTCAGAAGAAAAACAAAGAGCAATAAATTTTTTACCGGGTGAATTAAAAAAATATGCGTTTGAGGATAAGGATATAACAAAGATTGAATATCCCGTTATCAGATATCCGGAGAAAGCCGTTTCTGTATCTCTTGACAAACAACCCTTTATCGAGGGATGTCTTTTGGGGATAAAAGGACAATATTTGTTTTTCGACTCAGACAGGGTTATTAACATAAGGAAACATAATGGGTATTTTATTAAGGTTGAAATGCTTTCCTAAATTTTAATAATAATTTTTCTTTTTGTATTTGGATTTTAGATATTCTAATTTGTGATTTTTTTTAACTATAAACTAACATTTTTCATAAAATAGGCATTAACAAGTTCACTTTAATAAGATTTTAGTTAATTTTGATTTCAGAAAATCAGAGAATTATTATATTATGACAGAGAAGAATTTAGATTGGAAAAACATTGGATTCGGTTACAGAAAGACCGATTATAATGTACGCTGTTCTTTTAAAGACGGCAAATGGGGACCTCTTGA
>Ga0172377_10006001_pt1 | contig 12503 bp, 10 predicted proteins | sample Pumphouse3metaG_FD_119749 | JGI IMG/M metagenome (GOLD analysis project Ga0172377, IMG submission 119749) | Leachate microbial communities from a municipal landfill in Southern Ontario, Canada - Pumphouse #3 metaG | ecosystem: Engineered > Solid waste > Landfill > Unclassified | place: Canada... | reverse complement strand
TTGAAGCCGCGCTTCTTGCGGCTAGGGAAAACAAAAATCAAATAGAATTATCACATATAGATGAAGCTGTTGATAGAGTTATGATGGGCCCAGCAAAAAAATCTCGAGTTTTTTCAAAGAAAGAAAAAGAAATTATTGCTTTCCATGAAGCCGGTCATGCGGTTATTGGTATAAAATTAGAAAATGCTAATATCGTTCACAAAGTAACTATTATTCCTCGTGGACAGGCTGGCGGATACAACTTAATGTTACCTAAGGAAGAACAAGCTTTCTTACAAACTAAAAACGACTTATTAGAAATGATTATTGGTTTATTAGGTGGTAGAGTAGCTGAAGAAATCACTTTTAACGAAATATCTACAGGAGCTCATAACGATTTACAACGTTCTACTTCTATTGCTAGATCTATGATTACTGAATATGGTATGAGCGAAAGATTAGGGCCAATCACTTATGAAAAGGATGGCGAAACTGTCTTCTTAGGTAGAGATTATGGAAAATCAAAGAATTTTTCAGAACAAATAGCTACTGAAATTGATAAAGAAGTTCGTGGAATAGTACATGAATGTTACGAAAAAGCTAAAGAACTAATTCAAAAAAACTTGACTTTATTAAATACAATCGCACATTATTTATTAGAGGTTGAAACATTAACTAAAGAAGATATTGATGAAATTGTAGAAACAAATAAACTTTCCCGTTGGGATGATGTATTAGCTGAAGAACTTGGTTCAAATAAAGTTGATGAAGATTCAAAAGATGACTCGATAGAAACGAAACCTGAAAATTCAGTAGAATCTTAAGAAAATTTTAAATGGGATACCCAAGGTATCCCTCTTAAATTTTAAGGAGCGATTATGAGATTAGATAAATATTTAAAAGTATCAAGAATTTTTAAAAGAAGAACTATTGCTAAAGAAGTAAGTAAAAATTCAAGAGTTATGATAAATGATCGTGTAGCTAAACCTGGAACTGATGTTAAGGAAGGCGACATATTAGTTATTTCCTATGGTGGAAAAGAACTAAAGGTAAAAGTCTTGAATACTCCTGCTTACGTTAAAAAAGATGATGCAGAAACTATGTATGAGATTATTGAGGATATTAATTGATTTAACTGCTATATTTAGATATAATTAGATAATGGAGTGATAAAAATGAAGAAGATTTTAGTATTAATTATAATTTTATTTCAATCCTTAATATTAGCTGCTTGTAATAATACAGATGGCCCACACGATATATATGTTACAGTGTATCCTTTGAAATATGTAGCTGAAGAAATTTTGACAGGTACCGAATATACAGTGGGAATTGTTCCTGGTGTGACTTCACATAATGAAAGTGCTGATTGGTCTCCTAAGGAAATCATCTGGATGAAAGATGCAAAGTATTTATTTTACGTAGGCGCTAATTATGACTACTATATCGACAAAGAGATTGACAGTATTTTTAAAAACGCTGATGTAGAATTAGTTAAGATTGAAAATGAAACGGAATATATAACTTTAATACCTGGTATTGTTCATGAACATAATCATGATGAAACAGATAGTCATGATATTGATGATCATGATCATGAAACTACTTTAGGTATTGATCCACATTTTTGGATTTCACCTTTAAAAGTTTTAGAAATTTCTGAATTAGTATATGATAAATTGTTGAACGCTTATCCTGAACATGAAGAACTAATTAACACTAACTATACTAATCTTGTCAAAGATCTAACTACTTTGAATGAAGAATTCCATTCTGCAATTGCTAATCTAACTAAGCCTGTGATGACTTCTACTAATCTATATGGTTATCTAGAACATGATTATGGCTTAAATTACCTTCCGATATCCCCAGGATATCACGAGGAAAGCGACCAATTTACAACTCAACAAAAAGATGAAATTGTAGCTGAGGCATTATATCACGATATAAATTATATTATTTATGAAATGTATACTAATTCACCTCTTTCTAATGCTGTTTTCAGCGAATTAGAAACTAAGGGATTAGAACCTGTGAAAATAGAATTTCATATTTTACAGATGATTACTAACGATGACGAAAAGGCTGGAAAAAATTATTTAACGATTATGCGCGAGAATTTAGAACTTCTAAAAGCTGCTGGTGCATTCGAAGAGGAATAGAGGAGTTATTATGGAACAAAAACTAACAGAACAAGAAATAGTAAGAAGAGAGAAATTAGATTTTTTAAAAGAAAAAGGAATAGATCCTTTTGGTTCTAGATTTGATAGAACTCACAATACAGAATCTTTTAAAAAAGAATTTTCTAACTACACAAAAGATGAACTACATGATATGGAAAATCCAAAGTTAATTAAAATTGCTGGTAGAATCATGACAAGACGTGTTAAAGGTAAAGCGGGATTTGTTCATATTCAAGATCAGTATGGATTACTTCAACTTTACATTAGAATGGACGCAATAGGTGAAGAAGCTTATGAAGTGTTCAAAAAAGGTGATATAGGCGATTTTATTGGTGTTACTGGGACAGCTATGATTACAAACACTGGGGAATTGTCTTTGAAAGTTGAAAAGTATGAACATCTTACAAAAGCTTTAAGGCCACTTCCTGAAAAATATCACGGACTTGTAGATAAGGAAGAAATCTACCGTAGAAGATATGTTGATTTAGTAATGAATCAAGAAAGCCGTGAAACTTTTATAAAGAGATCAAAGATAATTAAAGAAATGAGAGATTACTTAGATAATCTTGGATATTATGAGGTAGAAACGCCTGTATTACAACCGATTCTTGGTGGCGCTAATGCTAGTCCGTTCATAACTCATCATAATACTTTAAATATGCCGTTCTATTTAAGAATCGCAACTGAATTACACTTAAAAAGATGCATTATAGGTGGTTTTGATGGTGTATATGAAATAGGTAGATTATTTAGAAACGAAGGAATAGATAGATTACATAATCCTGAGTTTACTACTATTGAATTATACTTAGCTTATTCTGACTTACAAGGTATGATGGATTTAAGTGAGAACTTAATTAGCCATTTAGCTGAAAAGGTATGCGGTACCACAAAAATATCTTATGATGGAGTTGAAATTGACTTATCAAAAGGATGGAGAAAAGCTCATATGGTTGATCTTATTAAAGAGAAAACTGGAATTGACTTTTTCCAAATACATGATTTTGAAGAGGCTAAAAAATTAGCTAAAGAACATCATCTAGAAGTAGCTCCTCATCTTTATGGAGTAGGTCACATTGTTAATTTATTCTTTGAACATTACTGTGAGGATGACTTGATTCAACCGACATTTGTTTATGGACATCCAATTGAAATATCTCCATTAACTAAGAAGGATCCTAGAGATGAAAGATTCACCCAAAGATTTGAACTTTTCATTAATGGAAGCGAGTATGCTAATGCATACACTGAATTAAATGATCCAATTGACCAATTAGAGAGATTTGAAAACCAAATTAAAGAAAAAGACCTCGGTAATGAAGAGGCCAATGAAATGGATATTGATTTTGTTGAAGCTTTAGAATACGGAATGCCACCAACAGGCGGTATTGGAATCGGTATCGATAGACTTGTAATGTTATTGACTGATTCAAAGTCAATCAGAGATGTTTTGTTATTTCCACAAATGAAAAATAAGTAAAAAATATATATCTATAAAAAAAATAAGTAGTGCATCTCGCACTACTTATTTTCATCTTCTATTTCTTCATTTTCTTCTATAGTTTCAATTTCTTCGATGTTATCAGTTTCTATACCTGATGTATCCAATAGTTGTTGATCTTCGATATTTTCGATATCTTCAACTTCTTCTTCTTGAAATACATAATCATTGATATCGACATTGTTTTTGAACATTTTTCTAGCTTGAATTGCTGTATGATGTTCTTTTCCATTAGCGATAACTTTAGCTAAGCACTTATCCATTTCTAACTCATCGTTCATTACTTTATAGTAATGAGCTAATCTATAGTTATAAGTAAGCTTTGTAGCTAAATATCCATCATTTCTAGCAAATTGAGCTTCGATAACTTCACGATAATGTTCAGGATTTACTTCTAAGTTCTTTATAGCTTCAAGAACTTGAACATATGAGGATACAAAAGCTAAATATTTTTGATTAACAGTTCCTTGAATATTTTTGATTCTTTCTAACGAAAGTTCAAATGTATCTTCATCTCCGATTTCGTTCGCTGAGTAAGCTGAAAAAGCAAAAATCAAGACATGATACAAATTATTAAGTTTTTTCAATTCGATTTGATTAAAGACTTTTATTGCATCTTCATAATCACCAGCATAATAAGAAGCCATACCTAAATAAACCATATATAAATTCTTAATACTGCTAGTTGGGGCTTGATTTACACGCTCGTTACAAAGTTTTTTTGCTTCTTGAACATCTAAATCATAATCAACTAACATGTTAAACTTAGTAGAAAAAACTTGTAATGGTCCAGTTAACTTGTACTTAAAGTACATATATGCAGCGAACATAATTAAAACTACCCATAACCAATCTATCCAAGCCCAAATAGTATTAGTAACTATTAAAGCTAAGCCGATAGTTATAATTGCAATTAAAGCTGTTAAATACTGTTTTCTATTCATAATCAAAGATCCTCTCCTACTACATATTCTAAATCTTCATCAATTTCGATTCCTAATGCATCTCCTATTTCAACAAAAATATCAATAATTCCTGTGAAGTGATAATCATCTTCTTTTATAACACGATGAATTCTACTATCTACATAAAGGTTAAGATTATCTGGTATCTCTTTTTTCTCTTCAATTATTTCTTGTAAGTAGTTACTTAATTTTTCTAACTCTTCTCCGTCATATTCTATCGACTTTTCTATCAGTTCATATTTTAAGTCTTCAACAAACAAGGAATAACTAATTACTTGATCATAACTTAAAAATTGATGAAAGTCTGAATTGAAAGTTTTTTCTAAGTAAACTTTACAAGTAAAAAACTGTAAATTAATGTATTCTAACCCTACTTGAAAAATCTTTTCAATATCTTCTGTATATTCGTTATTTTCTTGAAACTCGTGATGCAGATGATTTAATACATCAAAAACCGGTTGAAATCTCGTGTATAATGATGAATTATGATTTTTTAAATGTTCATAAAACTTTTTGTTTTCAATTAACCAACTTTGATATTCTTTTAATAATTTCTTCATAACCAACCCTCTTTATTATTATACAATATTAGAAAAGAAAAACCACAATAAAAATGTGGCTTTTTTGTGTTTAAGCTCGATTAACTGAACCAAATAATTCCATTTTTTCTTTAACTACTCTTTTTATTCCATCAGTTCCTGGTGCTAAAAGTTTTCTAGGGTCAAAACCTTTACCTATCAAATCTTTACCAGCTAAAATATAATTTCTTGTTTCTTCAGCGAATACTAATTGGCATTCAGTATTAACATTGATCTTTGAAACACCCATTGAAATTGCTTTTTTAATCATGTCTTCAGGAATTCCTGTGCCACCATGTAAAACTAGAGGAATATCTCCTGTAATATTGTTAACTGCTTCTAGAACTTCAAAGTTTAATCCAGGCCAATTTTCTGGATATTTACCATGAATATTACCAATACCAGCAGCCAAGAAATCAACACCTAAATCAGCAATCATCTTACATTCTTTTGGATCAGCAACTTCACCGCCGCCTACTACTCCATCTTCTTCTCCACCGATAGCTCCTACTTCTGCTTCTAATGAAATTCCAGCTTTTCTAGTTCTATCAACCATATCTTTTGTTAATTTGATGTTCTCTTCGATTGAATAATGAGAACCATCAAACATCACTGATGAAAAACCAGCTTCCATTGCTTTAATTGCACCTTCGTATGAACCATGATCTAGATGTAAAGCTACTGGAACAGTAATATTCAATGACTCAACCATTGCTTTAACCATATCCGCTACAACTTTAAATCCTGTCATATATTTAGCAGCTCCTTCTGAAACACCAAGAATAACTGGTGATTTCAATTCTTCAGCTGTTAAAAGTATTGCTTTTGTCCATTCTAAATTATTAATATTGAAATGTCCAACTGCGTACCCTTCACGGTATGCTTTATCTAACATTTCTTTAGCTGAAACTAAACCCATTTTATATCCTCCTAATTATTTTTAAAACCATTATAATTATACAGTTATATTACCGTTTTGTAAAGAAATAACCTTTAGTATCCTATTGCGTAAGCTATAATTAGCAATAAGATAGTAAGTATAAAAGTAACTACTTGAAGTTTTATTGTCCATTTAAACCATTTTTGATAACTTAAAGAAGCTATACTTAAAGCAATTAATAATACTCCGTTAGTTGGAAAGATAACATTTGTATATCCATCACCAAATATAAAGGCTAGAATTGCTATATTGCTTGATACGCCAATCAAAGAAACTAGCGGTACAAGTATTGGCATAATCAGTACTGCTTTAGCTGAGGCTGAACCAATAAAAAACTGAATAACTAATATTATTAAATATATCCCTAAAACTCCTATAATAGCTGGTTTATCACCAAGAAGGCTTTCAAAATAATACAATATTGTATCCATGATATTTCCTTCTGTCATTATAAATTTCACGCTACCTGCGAGGATAATCAAGATTGCGGCAGGCATCACCGCAAGCATTCCCTTAAAAAATATTTTAAGAGTTAGAACAAAGTCATTATTTATTAAAATCCCACCTAATAATCCGCCTACTAAAAAAGTTATACTCATTAAAATAATCGTCGGAATTTCTAATTGTAGAATAAGCTGTAATAGAGATGATAAAACTATAAATACTAATAAAACAATAAAAATAGCAACGTAAGTTTTAAAGATTTTATGCTCATTTTCAATTTTTAATGTAAAATCGGTATTTAAGTCTTTTCTTTTTATAATATCATCCTCGTAAGATAAAGATCTTTTAGGATCTTTTTCAATTTTTTTTGCATAATTTACTAAAAAAGTAGAAACTACAAAATACATTATAACGAATACTATTATCCTAAAAAATACACCGCTTAAAATATTAATTCCAGCAATTTCTGATGCTATCCCAACAGAAAAAGGATTAGTAATAGCACTTGCAAAACCAAAACCCGCTGCTAAAACAGTTAATCCTAAAGCCATTAATGTATCATACCCTAATGATAAACATAAGATAATCATTATCGGTAAAAGCGCAACTGATTCTTCGAAAATACCAAAGAAAGCCCCAAAAACCATGAAAAACAATGTAACTAATCTAATAAGTAAATGCTTATTCTCTCCATACTTTCCGACTAATTTCTTGATAATAACGACAATTCCTTTTGTTTTATCCATTACCGTAAAAAATCCACCTAGAATAAACAAAAATAAAGAAATCATTATTACATTTAGTCCATCGCTGCTAAATAACAAACCAATTGGAGCATAAAAAAATTGCCATATTTTTAAGTTTTCTTTTGGTAGTTTTTGATATGTATCCGCAATAATTGATCCAGAATCATCTCTTAAGTAGATACCTTGAGGTAATAAATAAGTTAACAAAAACGCAATTACCATTAAAGAGCCTAAAATAATTAGTACATTAAAAAAACTTTTTCTATTAATATTAATTAGTGCTTTATTATTCTCCATAAGAAACCTCCTAGTTTAATAATATCTTACCATTTAGTCTATAAAAATACATCAATAACAAGTAAAATGTAAAAAAAAGATGACTAAACAACTAGTCATCTTTAACAAAACAAAATATTATTAACTTCCTGAAACTGGCATTGATTTAACCTTTATTGAAGGTGAAGTAATACCATAATAACTCATCTTACTATCATTACCAACCATAGTAATATCTTTTAACATTTCTAAGAAATTACCCGCAACAGTAATAAGGGCTACAGGACGTATTTTCTTTCCTTCTTCTAATAAATACCCAGAAGCTTGAAGAGAGAAGTCTCCACTTACTGCATTAACTCCAGCGTGAGCTCCTTGAACATTTGTAATAAAAATACCTTTTTTACAACTGGAAATTATTTCTTCTAAAGTGCTTTTACCAGCTTCTAACTTTAAGTTGACAGCACTTACGCTTCCGCCAAATCCATTACCTGTAGATTTAACTCCATCCTTTTTAGCAGTAACTAAGTTGTGTAAATATGTTTTTAACACACCATTGCTTACTAATTCTTTGTAATGGGTAGCTACACCTTCATCATCAAAAGACCTTGAACTAGAACTTTTTTTCATAAATGGATCATCCACTATTGTTACTAAATCAGATCCTACCACTTCATTTAGTTTATCTTTTAAAAGTGATAGACCTTTTTGAACACTATCCGCAGAAAAAATCCCTTGGAAAGCTGATAATAAAGTTGCGATAGCTCCATTAGAGAAAACTATTTCATAATTATCAGATGGCACAGGTTTAGCTCCTAAAGAAGCTAAAGCATCATCAACAATATCTTTTCCGATTTTTTCAATATCAAAATCATTAAAATCATTTGAAATCGTTACGTCAAACCCTACTCTTTGATCAAAATCATCTTTAACAATAACACTTCCGCCAATATAAGCAGAATTTGCCTTATTATTTAAATTAATACCTTTTGAATTTTTAAGTAAAACTTCTCCATTAGTCTCAGAGTACATTGTTTCCACAACAGTAACTCTTTCATCATATTCATGAAGATATTTATCTAAAGCTAAAATTGTATCAATTTTCTTCTGAACATCTAGATTAAAAAGATTTTCATTATATAAGTCATCTAATTTTTCATAATGTTCATCACCTTCATAGATAATTGCATCATCTAATGAGTCGATTTCTTTTGCACTAGCAATTATTGTATCTAGTATTTCATCAATTATATCATCTTCAAGTATTTCTGTTCTAAATGTACCCATCTTATTGTTATATACACCTTTAACAGTTAAAGCTTTTGTATCTGCTATTTCGTATTTGTCTACTTCACCTGCAAAAACTTCAATACTTAAAGATGTTCTATCACTAGAATAAATTTGAATATCTGAGATTCCTTTTTCCTTAGCTTTTTTAAATAATAAATCTAAATTCATAATCTTTACGCTCCTTTCTTTCTTCCGCCGACAGTAATTTCAGTTACTCTTACTGTTGGTTGCCCAACGTCAGCTGGAATTGACCCAGAAGCTGAACCGCACATTCCTCTTTGTCTTTCAAGGTTATTAGCTATCATATCAATTTTGTGTAAGATTTCAGCTCCATTCCCAACTAGAGCAGCACCTTTTACAGGCTCAGCTATCTTACCATCTCTAATCATATAACCTTCCATAACACTAAAGTTGAAATCTCCATTACCAGGATTAACTGAACCGCCACCCATTTTTTTAGCGAAAAGACCAAATTTTGTGTTAGCAATTATTTCTTCAAAAGTTGAAGTACCGTTATCAATAAATGTGTTACTCATTCTTGAGGTAGGAGAAAACTTGTAATCTTGTCTTCTTGAGGAACCTGTAGGTTCCATACCCATTCTTCTAGCGTTTATTTTATCAATCATATAAGATTTTAATATACCATTTTCAATTAAAACACGACGTTGTTGCGGGTAACCTTCATCATCATAATTAGCTGATCCCCAACCGTTTTCAATCGTTCCATCATCAATAGCAGTAACTATATCAGAAGCGACTTTTGTCCCTAGTTTACCACAAAAAACAGATGCATTTTTAGCTACTGATGTAGCCTCTAAAGAATGTCCACATGCTTCATGAAATATCACTCCACCAAAAGCGTTATTTATAACCACAGGCATAACCCCGCTAGGGCAATCATCAGCGTATAGCATAGTTTTAGCTATTCTCGCAGCTGATTCTGCATGTGATTTAATGTCCATTTCATCGAATAAAAACTCATATCCCTTTCCTGAACCATCACCATCAGAACCTGTTTGCATCATGCCTTTATCAGAAGCTACAGCAGATATCATTAATCTAACTTTAACACGTGTTTCAGTAACAAATCTACCTTCTGAGTTAGCTATCAAAACATCTTTTTCATCATCTACTAAATAACATATAACTTGTTTAATAACTTCATCATATTCACTTGCATATTTGTAAGCTTCTTTAAGCAGTTTAACTTTATCAGGAATCTTAACTTCACTTGGTTTAATCTTTACAAGATGTCTTTTACCCACTTCAAGTTCCATTAATGGAGTCCTTTTTGTTAAAGTCTCATCATGAAATGATTTTGATAAATCCTTTGCTAATTTTATTAAATCTTCTGGATTCTTACTATTGGTATATCCATAAACAGATTGGAATTTCTTCGCAACACGAATTCCTACTCCAAAAGATTTAGTATTATTAGATTTTTCTAACCTTCCTGAAACTGATTGTAAAACTGATGCACTGTGATCTTCAATATATACTTCAGAAAAATCTGCACCTGTTTCTAAAGCAGAATCAAGGATTTGTTCAATTAATTTTTGTTCTAATAACATATATTCCTCCTTAAAATTTTCTTTATTATTTATTTAAATATAAGTTTGAGTATTTTTCTTTTAAATAATCTATATAATATTTTGGGTTGAATTCTTCTTTAGTAATCATAACCAATAACTCTTTTGGTGTTTTACTTGAACCATACTTATGAAGTTTCTCTTTCAACCATGAGTTGATATCTTCAATTCTATTTTCACGAATAATCTTAAAAACATCCAAGTCTTTTAACATCGCATGATAAATTTGAGCTGAGTAAGCTGTTCCTAATGCATAAGTTGGAAAATATCCAATCATACCTCCGCTCCAATGAACATCTTGAAGAACACCTTCTGAATTATTGCTTGGTCTAATTCCTAAATACTCTTCTATCTTATTGTTCCAAACTTCAGGTAAATCATCAACAGTAATTTCTCCATTAACCATCATTTTTTCGATATCATATCTTAACATGATATGTAGAGGATATGTTAACTCATCAGCCTCTATTCTTATTAATGATGCTTCAACCTGATTCACTGCTTTATACATATCACGGGCGGTAAAGTCTTTTGTTTGTTCTGGAAATAATTCTTTAAATTTATTAAAATGAGTATTCCAGAACTCTTCTGATCTACCTATTGTGTTTTCATAGAATCTTGATTGCGATTCATGAATACCCATAGAAGTTCCACCATTTAATAAAGTATTATCATAATCTGTAGATACTTGTTGCTCATAAAGAGCATGTCCTAATTCATGAATTGCCGCAAAAATACTAGAAAATACATAATTTTCTAAATATTTCGTAGTAAACCTTACATCTTCTGGAGATGTATTCCAAGTAAAAGGATGAACAGATTTTTTCATTAAACCGCTATTACGATCAAAATTTAAAACATCAATTAAGTAATCACAAAATTCTTCTTGTTTCTTAACATCATATTTATTGTTTATAAACTTTGAATAGTCTTCTTTTTTAGCTGATAAAATCTCTTTAACAAAAGGAACTAAGTCTTTCTTTAAGGCATCAAAAAATATGTCATAGTCTTTTGTGCTCATACCTTCTTCATAATCATCTAACATAGTATCATATGGATTTTTGTCTGGAGCGTAATATAACGCAAATTTTTTGTTATAGTCAAATATCATCTCTAGATTCTTTTTGAATGATTCAAAATCATTATTATGCTTTGCATCTTCCCAAATTAATTGAGAATCATTAATAAGTCTTTGATATTCTAAGTATTCTTTTTCTGGTATATTTACTATCTTGTCAATTGATCTTTTTGCTTTTCTTATTTCTCTTTGAAATAAATCATCATATTCATCAATATTACTATATAGTTCATTAATCGCCTTTATAGTTTCAGGGCTAGTTTGTAAAGAAAATAATTCTTTACTTAACACATTTAAAATCTCTCCCCTTCTTTTAAATGAATTTCTAGGAGCTTCAGTGTTTGAGTCCCATCCTGCTAGCTGTAAAACATAAATGTATGCTTTAATTTTTTTAACGTTTTCTCTAAACTTTTGTTTTAAATCCATCATTGTCTCCTTTTTTCCATAAACTTTAAATTCATTATATCATTTAATTTATTATTTATTTAGATAAATTACCAATTTAAACCATTTTTCATAATTTCATCATATTTCTCTTTTACATTTTTTAATGAATTACAATGTCTCCGCTAATAGTTGTCTTTTTAAAGTTCTTGATAATTTTCGTTTTATCACTGTTTTTAATATCAACATCCCCAGATATAGTTTTTAATGTTAAGTTTTCTGGATAAAAATCAATTGCATTAATATCTCCACTAACAGATTTAATAAAAGAATCTATACACACAAAATCATTGATTTTGACATCTCCGCTAACTGTATTTATTGAAAAATCTCCACTGAGTATTATATTTCCTAATTTTAAATCTCCATTCACTAAAGAAACAGATAATTTTTCGCCTTTATAATTTTTAAACTCATAATCTCCATTTACTGTTTCAATTTCACTTAAAGCAAAGTTACAATCAAAAAATCTATAATCTCCATTAGTGACTTT
>Ga0172377_10006000_pt1 | contig 12505 bp, 6 predicted proteins | sample Pumphouse3metaG_FD_119749 | JGI IMG/M metagenome (GOLD analysis project Ga0172377, IMG submission 119749) | Leachate microbial communities from a municipal landfill in Southern Ontario, Canada - Pumphouse #3 metaG | ecosystem: Engineered > Solid waste > Landfill > Unclassified | place: Canada... | reverse complement strand
TATGTTTACTAAAAATTTAGTGAATCATGAATACAGGGAAAACTGTTTTCGCGCAATTGATCCACAGGGAAAGTTTACGAGATATTGAATCTTGCCTGACAGCGTTTTCCAATAAGTTATATCACTCAGGCATAAAGCAGTCGGTTCCAAAATCCACATTGGCAGAGGCCAACGAAAGTCGGACGAATGGTTTGTACCACGAGTTGCTTATAAATACGAATTACAATTTAACCAGTTCGGCTATTTCTAACCAGTTGAATATCAGGAGGTTTTAACCGGATACTAGTGATTTCCAATAAAATGTAAATGGGCAAAGACGATGATGATATATTATTGTTGAAGATTCACAAAGGTGATGAATTGGCATTTAGATACTTGTTTGAGAGATACTTTACTCCATTGTGTCGTTTTATGAATATATATATTCATGAAAAGACAGATATTGAGGAACTTGCCCTTGACATTTTTATCTACATTTGGAACAATCGCGATACACTTCAGATTCAGTATTCCATAAAAACATATTTATTCCAGGCAGCCCGCAACAAATGTTTGAATATTCTTCGCCAAAGGAAGCTGATGGCTTCCATCGACCTGACAAAAGTCGATATAGAAGAAGATAATGTCATAAGCCTGGAAACAGAAGAACTTTACCTACTTATTCAAGAAGCAGTGTTAACTCTACCAGACAGATGCAGGACAATATTTCAACTTAGTAGAAATGAGGATCTTTCTAATCATGAAATTGCATCCAAACTTGATATTTCAATAAAAACAGTTGAAGGGCAGATTACAAAAGCAATAAAGATTATTAAATACTTTTTGGATAATTCTTATTCTTATGTCAATAGTTCGTTTAAAAATAGCGATATTTAAGCGGACATCGATTGTGCCCAAATTCAAAAGATCTTTGATATGCTGACGATTTTTGATGAGTTTGAGTTGATGGCGAACACGCGAATAATCGCGACCTATTATAATTCTCATTAAAACTTAATTATCTCTATTGAAGCGGAAGCTTGTTTTAAAGGGAATTTCACGTAGAAAACATCTTTTTCTTTGGTTACCTCTATAATACATTCTTTTGTCCCATTTACTAAAATTGAATAATTGCCTTTATTCAATCCATATATTTTAAAGGAACAAGAATGTGTTTTGGCTAATCGGTTTTCAATGATAAAGCTAATTCTATCAAGATTATCTGCAATTATTATTGGTTCGCTTTCGTGGAATCCATCTTGAAGCATTTCAATAGATAGAATCTTATTTCTGTCTTGTAAAAAAAACTTACGACGGACCCCATCAAGAGGGATAACATTGAACCGTTTATCATTTGTCAATAATTTACCACCATAGGCAATAAATCCGAACAATGGATCATTAATAACATAGGTTGCTAAAGCATGTACGCCACCGACCAGCCCATGATCAATCTCACCATCATATTGCCATGGACCTCTCGGAGTGGAAATATTTCTAAAATATGTCCAACCATGCTGCCAATTATTAAAGGCCCAACCTACAGCACCGTCATTATTTTTATTCGGATACCAATATCCAATTCCATCTTCGCCTGTATTCATTAATGCCCAGGAACTTAAAATGGAGTTATATCCAATATTTATATATTTTGCAGGTGTTTTACTAAAATTAATTGCATAGTCCAAAATAGCAGCTCCACCCATTTGTGACATATAGTCCAAATTATAACTTGAAGCCCAAGCTGTTCCAAGCAGGTTAAAACTAGGAGCCAAAATACCTCTAAGTGCTAAATTTCCATCAATTTGTTTCTGCAAAAAAACATCTGTCATCGAATCATTAATCACCGGGTGTGAATACCAAGATTGCTTATTTTTATCATACCAAAGTTGCTCATCAGGCAATAACCGATTCTTTTTAGCATATTCTGCAATATAATAAGAAGTCTCATAGGCAGTTCTATCAACAAACATTTCCGAACCAAAAGGCCATGGGTCATCATAGATTGAATATTTTACCTTCTTTTCCCATTCACGCAGCAGGTTTGAAGCTTCTTCTATTTTTCCGTTCTGTTCAAGTGCTTGTATAATATCAACAATGTACCGGTCATGAAAGTTCCCTTGCTTGTAAGCCCAATCGCACCATCCATGAAAACTCCATTTTTCACCCATTTTAATGTTGTAGGGAACTTCAAAAAATGCCATTGCTGTTCTGTATGCCCTTTCTAAATAACCCTTCATGTCTAAGTATTTAACCATATCAGGATAATCCCGTGCGATCTTATACAGATTAAAATACAATGCGAGATGTGTCGTATAATCAAAAGTCCTCCACATTCTCTCTTTTCCACAGCCACCTGAATTATAAAAACCTGCTCTTCCGGAACGGTTCTCATACCAATTCTCAGAACCATAAATTCCATATGGATATGGATATTCTTTATCTGTTCGTTGCAATTTGCCCCATACAAATTCTTTTTCATAATATTCAAGAGCGGCTATTTCTTTTTCGTTTGGATATATGACATTTTTTTCGCTTACATATAAAGCTTTACCATTGGACGGATCATCTGACCCTCCAACGACAAAATCTGGTAATGGGCCTTTGCTATCAGGATTTAGCAATATGCTGTTCTTCATATCCCAAACGCCGAAAAGTCCATCATACCACTTTGAAGTATCTCTGATCTGTTGATGTGAAACTATGAAAGAAGCTCTTTTTTTAATCAATGTCTCTAAAGGTTCTGTTATAAAAAATTCCAGATAAGCTTTTTTATTTTTTCCATATATCAATGTAATCTGATTTTCACCGAGTTTCTTAAAACTAAAATGATATATATTATATCCATCTCTATGACCTTTCATTTTAGTTATTGAGGTTTTGTCGGGATATTCAGCAATAACTTTGTCTATTTTGTTCTTGATCCTGATCGCACATAATGACTCTATATTTTCAGGCAATGTCATTCCTGGAACAACACGTACATCGATTCCACCCTCATTAAAGATTGCTTGCCTAACTTGATCTGTTTTTTGAACAAGTTGAAATTTAAAACCATATGTTTTACTTGCTCCCGAAGCTAAATCCAGTTGAGAACTAGGCATTCTCCATGTTTCATTTACCCTATCTACTGAAGTTGAAGAATGAATATAATAATCGTTATTGTCGCTAAATGTGAAATATTCCAGTGATGTACCATCTATGGGTGTAGCGAGTAATATCTCGCCTTCTCCACTATAAGGAATCCAATACAGAAATGAAGCATCTCCGTTAACAGAATAATGTAGTGAGAGGTTGTCCTTTGCCTGTTTTTTTGTATCCATTACCCCAATAGGTATTGGGAAAAATAAATCCTGAATATTAATGCTATGATTTCCTTTATTGTGAATCTCAAAAGTCCAGAATAGTGAACCATTCTTAATTTTGAATTGTTCCTTAAGCACTACATTTTCAGGAAGACGAAACAATAATTGAATATCATCATTTCTCTGAACAATTACCTCGGGTTTATAATTATTTGAATTTACAATTTTATTTGAATACTTTAATTTCAGTTCCCCTATAAATTTTCCTTCGTCGATGTAATTTCTTTCATTTAGAGTTCCTTTCCAAATCATATTACTTATTCCTAAATGGTTACCTGCAAGTTTCATACCTACTGGATAAACTTTTTCAGCAGCAGTTATTGAGGTACATATAGAAAATGGTATAAAAACAATATAAATAAATATTATCCGAAAATGGACTATTGAAAATAATTCATTTCTCGTTTTCTTAGATATTAACTCCATAAATATTTTTTATTAGTAATACTACACTCTGTGTATTGGTTGAGCTATATGACAGAACGGATATCCCGACATTAATTATTCAATTTTTATTCTGCCAGAGAATTGCACACCTCTTTATTAATCCTTTTAACACGATCTTCGTCAATTTTAATGACTTTTCTGTCATAAGTCATCAAGCCATTAACCTCCACTTCAACGTCTGTGATTTGAGTATATATTGCAGCAGAAAAACCAGCTTTAATCATTTTTTTTAGCATTTGTGCATATTTGATATATTCATCTGTAACCTCTTTTGAATTTTTAAATTGTATATAGCCCCAATTCTTTTCGGGTCGCCACAAATGACTTTCAACAGGCAACCCAATTCCGCCATATTCACCAATTACATTTACTCTTTCAGTATCATATAAATACATATCAGGACCAGGATAATTATGCAAATCCAGTATATCTCCTGCCTTAAAAAAGTTCCCGCCACTTGCCGAATTTACTAACCTGGAAGGATCATAAGATTTGGTCCAGTCACAAATATCCACGGTTTTAAACTGACCCCATCCTTCATTAAAAGGCACCCAAACAATAATAGATGGATAAGAATATAAATTATCAATGATTTCTCTCCATTCCTTACGATAATTACTTTCGGATTCGGCAGTTCTTAACATTTCATTACCAACAAAAAACTGATGATTCTGCCAGGACTGAATTTTGTCTCCGCTTGGCATATCCTGCCAAACTAAAATACCTAAACGGTCACAATATGTATACCAACGGGCAGGCTCGACTTTCACATGTTTACGAATCATGTTAAAACCAAATTCCTTTGTCTTTTTAATATCATAAAGCAATGCTTCATCGGTTGGTGCTGTATATAACCCATCGGGCCACCATCCTTGATCAAGTGTCCCAAATTGAAAATAATCTTTATTATTCAATTGCATACGGATTATACCATTTACGTCTTTTTTTACAGATACTTTCCTCATAGCAGAGTAGCTCTTGACATGATCTACAATCTTTCCATTGCTGATTAAATCAATATTTATATCGTATAAAAAGGGAGATTCCGGAGTCCATAGTTTGGCATTAGGAATTGCTAGCTCCAGTTCTTGCCCAACTGAACCTTTTTCTGTAGATATAACATTACTTCCTTCTGATACTTTTACAATAATCATATCTGAACAGGTTGAATTCTTGCAATTTACATTAATAAAAAGCCGGCAATTTTCAATATCGGAATAGTTTTTTATACCAGAGATATGCTTTTTATTCACCGGTTCAATCCATACAGTCTGCCATATACCAGTTACTGAAGTATACCATATTCCTTCTGGTTTAGCAACTTGTTTTCCTCTTGGCTGAAAACCACTATCTGTTCCATCAAAGACTTTTACAACAAGCTTTTGTTTTCCGGGTTTAATAAAAGGCGTTATGTCGAAGCTGAAAGGTGTGTAACCACCTGTATGCGTTCCGATTTTTACATCATTTATAAATACTTCTGCCTTCCAATCTACAGCACCAAAGTTTAATAGAATATCTTTATCTTTCCATTTTGACGGGATTGAAAAAGTTCTTTCATACCAAAGTTCATGCTTTTCATCAACGCTTTTCTGAACGCCGGAAAGGCTTGATTCAATAGCAAAAGGCACCAATATTTTTCCATCAAATTGAACAGGTTCATTTCCCCCGACGGGCAATATGGCATAAAACCATAATCCATTAAGATTTAACCAATCACAGCGTTCCATTATTGGTCGAGGATATTCTGATAGTATATTTTTTGGATCCAAAGAATCAGTCCACTTAGTTTTAATTTTATCTCCTGCAGGCTTCCATTGGGCAAAGGCACAAGTTGACAGGAATATAATTACCAAGATTGATATAGTTTTTTTAATATTCATTTTTTTATGCATTATTATAAATTTGATTGTATTATGTATAAAATATATCATTAAATAAAACATTGCTGCCAAATTAACATATATTGACAGCCATGTTTTAGACTCCGGATATATAGGTAGTCACCTAAATGAAACTACTTGTCAAACAATATAGGAATTGATTCTTATTACTTTTTAGTAACACAATTTGGTATCAACCTGATTCCCTTTATCTTACGAGGTATCCATACTTGCATCTCACCCTCTTCTCGATTTGCCCATGAATAGTATGGAATTGCAGTTATCTCTTTAATCGTTGTAAAAACCGATTCCCCGTCAGATGATTTATCTATAACCGGAACTTTCGATTTAATTGTCATGATACCACCCAATAATGAGGTATTGAATAAGGCTGAAACATCAGCACTATCAGGAAAAATAATATTTGAAACTTTTCCATAATTGTCCGAATGTTCAAAGCAATAAACCAATGGGCCACGTTGAAGGGCTACTCTGCCTTTATCGTCTTGTATACTATCGTTGGCAATTACTCTTTCAATATTCATTGGTAGTTGTAATATTATTTCATCATCTTTTTTCCATTCCCGATCAATTATGGCATAACCTTTATCGACAGTAAATGTCACATCTTTATTATTTAAAGATATTTTAACAGTTGATTTACCAGGGTTTAAATATGTATAAGCATTTCCTTGTACTGGCATATTTGTTGCCCATCCAGGTATCCTTATAAATAATTTCTTTTTTATTTTTTTATCTGGTGAAATCTTTATGGTTATCTTTCCATCCCAGGGATAGTTCCCTTGTTGTGATAAAAGAATTGAATTTTTTCCCAATGGAATGGTAGTATTGCTGCCAATAAATAAATTAATGTAAAATCCATCCGAAGATGTTGCATATATGTAATTACCTATTGAACTAACCAATCTTGCAATATTTGATGGGCAACAAGCGCAACCGAACCATTCGCTTCTTGAATAGTTTCCATCAGAAGCCAAAGGATTACCGTAGAAAAATCGATCTCCACTCAACGATAATCCGGCCAATGCTCCGTTATATAAGCTTCTTTCTAAAATATCCACATACTTACCTTCACCTGTCATTAAGTTCATTCTTTGATTCCAAAAGATCATTCCAACAGAAGCACATGTTTCACAATAAGCACTTTCGTTGGGCAAATCATAATCTTTGGAAAATCCTTCGTTTTCTCCTGAAGAGCCGATGCCTCCTGTAATATACATATTCTTACCTACTAAATTATCCCAAATGCTAAATAGAGAGGGTAAATATTTTGTCTCTTTTGTTGCGGCGGCCACATCCGCAGCACCGCTATATAAATACATTGCACGTACGGCATGTCCCTCGACTTTTTTCTGATTCACAAATGGAATATCATTCTGATCATATTTTGGGTTTCTTTTTGTACCTAAATAATAGCCTTGACCACGTTGTTCAATAAACCACTCCGCCAGATCTAAATATCTTTTTTCATTTGTTGCATGATATAATTTTACCAGTGCCAATTCTATTTCTTCATGGCCTGATATCCAATGACGATTAGATTGTCTAAAAGTTGAATCAATATGGTTAACCATACGAATTCCTACATCCATCAATTTTCTTTTTCCGGTCGTATTATAATATGCAATGCCTGCTTCTAATAAATGTCCTGTGCAATATGTCTCATGTTTATCCATATCAGTCCATCTGTTTTCCAAACCAGTCAAAGTAAAGTATGTATTTATATAACCATCAGGTTGCTGAGCTGCTGCAATTTTATCAATCCATTCATCGGCTTTTTTTTCCATTTCTACATCTGGATGGTTCTTTAATGAATATGCAATAGCTTCGAGTGCTTTATAGACATCAGAATCATCAAAAAAGATACCTTCATGTTTGCCTTTTTTTGACGCAACATTCTCGAAGTTGCGAATGCGACCAGTTTTGTTTTCAGTGTAGTTTATACATGCGTTAAGTGTCACAGTAGCTACCGTATTTATCTTCGAAGTCCAAAATTTATCATTGATTGTTACTTTAGAAAAATTAACGGGTGAAATTTGAGCCATTGATTGTTGAGCAGATATAAACAAGATCAGAAAACTTATGCGAAATAGTAAATTATTAGTATTATCCATATTATTAATATATTCAAATCAGACCTAAAATGAGTAAAATGAGTCTATTATTTAATAGACTCATTTTACATCTTACATCTAGTTAATTACCAACATTAATTGTTATCTCTGATTTTGATCTCTTGGTGTCATAGTCATCCAGAGAATTACCCCTTGATTTAGAATAATCAATATCTTCGACATTCTTTCTTCCGACTGTAGTACCTACGGCTGTTATTGTAAAACTTCCGCTTTTTGTATACACGTACTTATAAACTTTTTGGATTCCTGTCATAGAATAGGTTGATCCTAAACTTACTCCTGTATTCCATGGCTCATATTCATTAGTCCCGACCTCAAGATATGATAAGTAAACATCTCCCTGAAATCCTTCATACTTATTATAATCATTCTCATTTACAGGTAATCCAGTTGAAGGATCAAGTTGTGCACTATACGATTCCAGTGTGCCATCTCCATCCAGGTCATAGTTATAATTTCCCAGATCCAATGTTGAGCGTCCATTCACATATACTTTTACATTTGACATCTCAATTTTTTCAGGATTATTATTCATATAATCATTCAGGTAAGAGAATCCTGCATAGAAATCACTGAAATTATAATATCCTTCAGTTGGTCTTGCTGAAAGAATATCATTAGTTTGAAATGTTCTAAAATAAGATAACTGTCCGTAAAACGTTGAATCTTTTAGCGTTTCATTATTATGAGCTGTTATGTCAAAATATGCCGGAATCATCACATTTGCTCCTTTCTTTCTGATAGCCCGGTCAATATCACATGAAACAAAACGGGTTTCAAAAATACTTAATCCAGGCTGATTTGCTTTTCCTCCAAAAAGGTAGATATGAGGTTTAAATATAAATCCTGATGGTATTCGTCTATCTGTTACTGTAAATTTCAACTGGTTTTTATCAGGATATTTTACATTCAACAATGCTTCCGGAAACTTGTCTCCATATACACCCAATTCAATATTGGAAATGGCACCAAAAAATTCGAAGTCCTTGTTCACATCCGCAATTGTCTTATAATCTTTGAAATATCTATTCCAAGTACAGGCATAACCTTCAGGAGCAAGATTCTTCTTATAACAAGTATCATAGAAACTTTCCCAATTATTCTCCATAATCGCCTTAATTCTGGATTTTGAGAACTCATGATTTGAATCACCAGTAAATATTGTCAGATATTCTGCATTTGTTGAAATTGTAACAGTTACAGTATCACCTACTTTAGGGATTTCCGGAAAATAACTAACAGATACCTGAGGTGCTTCAATATCTTGATCAAATTTCTCACAAGCAGTTATTCCAATAAGTAATAAAGGAATATAAATTAATATTTTCTTCATAGTCTTCACATATAAAAAATTAATAAACAGGATTTTGCTTCATCTCAGGGAAGAATGTAAATTCTGAGCTTGGAATCGGCAATAACACACGATATATTTTATCAGCGTTAAATCCAAGGAAACCATGATATCCTTGATCAGGGTCATTAAAACTGAATCCACCACGAATTGGATTTGAGTATCTTGATATATCATCCAAATCTTCTATAAAAATGTCAGGATATCTTGAAGCATCAAACCATTCACAATCATCTTCACAACATAATTCACGCAGTCTTTCATACATTAATTCTTTTAATGCCTGGTAATCAGAAAGAGTCGTCGGAATTTGCATTACAGAGTTTGGAATGTAAGTGTAGCTTGCATCTCCTTGATTCAGGAACATATCTCTAAGAGTAGATTTATTACAAGCCCTGTTCCTTATAATATTTAGCGTGTTTATGGCACCTATTTTATCGTTTGTGGATAGTTGAGTTTCAGCTTTTAAAAGATAGATTTCTGCCAATCTTAAAATTGGATATGCCACCCCGGAATATTTTGCACTGAATGTTGAACTTAAATCCTGAGGATTTGGATTTCTAAATTTACCTAAGCATTCCCAATTTACATTCCAGCAACTCATATCTTTTGATGTCAGATTTCTCCACCACAATCTTTCATGAACTTCAAGCAGATTATTAATTAAATCATTCTCAACACTTGTGTAGTTCTCACCTTTTCCGGGTTCGATAAAAAATCCCTCTCCAAGTTTCTTTCCGTATATTGGATCAAAAACCCAGACTCCGGCTTCCAAACCGTCTTTTGGTCCGGACACAACAGCTCTGACGGTATTCCAAAGACGCCTGATTGAATCTCCGGTGAACGAACAATCTCCTCTTGAATTCATTAGTTTGATTAAAGAATCGCTTGAAACGGAATTTATATCATTATTATATACGTCCGATTGACCAAACGTTTTGTAAAGTGTTTTAAAACGATCCCCATACTCCCAGATCGGAAGATCATAAAGCACAGCAAGATGCTCTTCGAGATTAGGGCCACCGGTTGCTCCGTGAGAACTATTTCCGGGAAATCCGATAGGAATCTTTGAACCTGTTCCTACTCCTTCCTGAGCATATACTGTGAACATAGTCTCCTGGTTCGTTTTCGTGAAGATTGCAGGATAGAAATCAACCAGTTTATAGTTCCCGTATACTCCGTCAATGATGTCATTACATAATTTTAAAGCTTTTGCATATAATCCGGATTTATCTCCCTCTTTATCTTCATCAATAGCGTCGCCATATTTTTCTGCTCTTTTGATGTATGATGCATGAAAGACATATGATTTAGCTAATAATCCTGCTGCTGCTCCTTTGGTTATCCTGCCATTTGCCAGACCTGAAGTATTAGATAGACAGTTTGTTATGGCTAAATTCAATTCCTCATCAATGAAATTGAAAACAGTTTCCCTATCGGCACGTGGTACATATTTTGGATTTGAACCCGTTGGTTCGGTTATAAGAGAAATACCGCCAAAATACCTGTATAAAGTGAAATAAGCATAAGCTCTTAAGAAACGAGCCTCTCCGAGTAACATATTGGTTGCAGAAAAAGAAGCATTGGTTGAGCAGTTAGCCTTCATTGTTTCTGTTTCCTGAGTAGAGGATGAGAATGTATTGTCAATATTTGATTTATTGACTTCATTCGAGAGAGCCTGGATTACAATATTACATTGTGCAATATAAGAGTAACAGTCATCGTACAGATTTTTTATTGAGCTGGATGATGAATTCCAATTGAATTTTTTTGATTCTTCATTGCCCATTTTAATTATAGATGGCATCATAAATCGCTCATCACTAAAAGCAATATCTTCTAAATCTGCATATAAAGAAGATATTGTCTTTATGGCTTTGTCATATGTATCAAATGAAGTCTCTATAGATACTTGTGTTTTTGGTGTTTCCTCAAGAAAATCATTACAGGAAACTAACACTGGCAATATGATAAAGATAAATATATATTTTTTCATCATTTAGAAATTTATATTTAAAGAAATAAGATGAGTTCTAGAATACGGGTAAGCTGAAATATCAACTCCTGATAAAATCCGGTTATCAATATTACTACCCGAAGCAACTTCAGGATCATATCCCGAATATCTGGTTAATGTAAATAGGTTTGATACAGAATATGTAAGCTTAATCATTTCTATACGTTTAACTGGAACCAACTTTTTAGGTAATACGACACCTAAGGAAAGATTGTTCATTTTCAAGAATGATCCATCTTCGACAATTTCTGACGGAGTTGCTTCCCCTTTTCCTTGACCACTCCAATCTCCACCCCCAGGGCCCGGTATTGTACCTCCATTATTTGCAAACCATACATATTTGTAATAGGACTTCAACTTGTTGTCAATGCTACTTAAATTGGCTAGATTGTAATAATTACCATTGATAATATCATTCCCTACAGACCAACTGAAATCCATGGATAATTCAATGAATTTATAACCTAAACGTTGATTGAATCCACCTATAAAAGCTGGTTCTACACAACCTATAACAGTCTTGTCTTTTTTATCAACAGTACCATCTCCGTTTATATCAGCAAAAGAGGGGAAGCCATAAGGTGCTTCTCTTTGTGTATTATACCAATATGTTGAATTAGGTGCATTGTCATCAGAAGCCCATGTACTACGTACACCTTCCATTTGGAGACCGTAAAGCAAACCTAATGGTTTCCCTACCTGAATCAATACATTCTCGCTTTTACTTGAACTTCCAACGCTCCGGCTTTCCAGCATTAAATCAACTCCACCCAAGTCTAAAACTTTTGATCTATTGGCACTTATATTTATCGAAGCATCCCAGCTAAAGTCCTTACCATCAATAATATTACCGTTTAGTCCCAACTCAAATCCTTTATTTCCTACCGATCCAATATTTCTTGTTACGTTGTCGAAACCGGAAATCATTGGAAGAGCCTTGTTCAGCAACATGTTATTCGTTACCTTTTGGTAAAAATCAAATGTCAGATTCAACCGGCTATTGAATAAACCTAAATCAAATCCGTAGTTGATTTCTTTAGTTGTCTCCCAGGCTATATCAGCATTTGACATCTTATTACTGTAATTAGCTAAAATTGTAGTTGGAATTGCCGAAGCATAAAGACCATTATCGGTCGCTGAAGTAGCATTAACAAAAATACCCCTTCTACTATTTACAGCTAAAGTTTTAATATAGATGTAGTTGTCAATCTGGTCATTACCTACTTCGCCACCACTGACTCTAACTTTTAAGTTATTAATATATTTAGAAAGTATTGATGACTTGAAAAAGTCCTCTTCTGATACTCTCC
>Ga0172377_10005999_pt1 | contig 12506 bp, 7 predicted proteins | sample Pumphouse3metaG_FD_119749 | JGI IMG/M metagenome (GOLD analysis project Ga0172377, IMG submission 119749) | Leachate microbial communities from a municipal landfill in Southern Ontario, Canada - Pumphouse #3 metaG | ecosystem: Engineered > Solid waste > Landfill > Unclassified | place: Canada... | reverse complement strand
TAAAAGATAGATTAATAATCAAATAAGACAATTCGAAAAAAGACAGACTCATGAAAATAATAAAATTAGCAATCCCGGTTTTTTTGATAGCCATGACAGCATGCAGTACTCAAAATTCGGATACTCAGACCAATGTGGCATCTCCGGTTTCCGTAACTGATATAAAATACGGATCTATTGAGAAAATAATTAGTACAACAGGAACGGTTTCCGCTGTAAAAGAAGTAAGTCTTTCTACTAAAATATCTGGCGATTATCTTCTAAAGACCAATCCCCGTACGGGACATTTATTTGTACTCGGAGATCAGGTTTCTAAAAATCAAACTATTGTAGCTATTGAAGATGCTGCATATCTTAATGGAATAGGACTGGAAGCAAAGAAACTGAATCTTGATATATCAAATCAGGAATACAAACAGCAAAAGTCACTTTTCGAAAAGGGTGGCGTTACTCAGAGCGATCTTAGCAAAGCAGAGGTGTCGAAGGTGAATGCCAGTAACAGTTTTGAGCTGGCACAGATTAACCTTAGTGATATGAGCGTTATTGCTCCTTTTAAGGGAGTTATTACCGATTTGCCGTATCATACTCAGAATACAAGGGTTAGCAGTGGTACTTCTGTGGTAACGCTTATGGATTACAGTAAGCTGTTGCTTGAAGTTAGCCTTCCTGAAAAATATATCAATGAGGTAAAAAAGAATATGAAAATAAGGGCAATGAATTACACCCTGCCTGATGATACACTAACAGGTATTGTAGCTGAGATATCTCCTGCTGTAAGTTCTTCTACGCGTACATTTACGGCAAAATTAAAGATTGACAATGACGCAATGAAATTGCGCCCCGGTATGTTTGTACGTACAGAGATCGTTCTGGATCATAAAGATAGTGTGATTGTTGTCCCTAAGGAAGTTATTACTTCTTCACAAAGAGGAAAATATGTGTTTGTTGTTATAAAGGGAACAGCTGAAAGTAAGCATGTTACAATTGGATATCAAAACAATGACGAGGTGGAAATTACTTCGGGGTTAAAAATTAATGATCAGCTGATTATTAAGGGGTATGAAACATTAAGAGATCGTTCAAAAGTGAAAGTCATTAAATAAAGGTTACAGCTGTGAAGAAATTAAGCGAATTTGCTATAAAATATCCGGTAACCATCACTATGATTGTGCTGGGAGTGATTTTACTTGGATATCTGTCTTATGACAAACTGGGAGTTGATTTGTTTCCCGATCTAAACAATCCCTCTTTATATATTGAGATGCAGGCAGGAGAAAAACCTCCTGAAGAGCTGGAGGAACAGTTTGTTGATAATCTGGAATCTCTGGCTATCCGTCAGTCTGATGTTGTTGAGGTGTCATCTGTTACTAAAGTAGGAATTGCAAGGATTACTGTGGAATATGCATGGAACAAGGATATGGATGATGCTTATCTGGATTTACAGAAAGCTATTTCTTCGTATGCCCAGAATAAAGACGATATCGATGAAATTAATATTTTACAGAATGATCCTAACGCTTCTTCTGTGATGACACTCTGTCTTAGCAGTAAAGACAATAGCGACATGAATGATCTGAGGAAGGTGGCCGAGAATTATATCCGTAATGAACTTATTCGTCTTAATGGAATTGCTGAAGTTGATATTTCAGGAGATCAGGAAAGGGAAGTTTTGATCGAAACCAATCAATATCTTCTCGATTCTTATGGTCTTACACTCAGTGATATCAGTACTAAAATAAACAATTTTAATACTTCTATTTCAGGTGGTTCTATTGAAGAGATGGGCATGAAATATGTAGTAAAAGGGGTAAGTCTTCTAACGAATATTGAAGATTTTGAAAATATACTTGTTGGTTATAAACTTTCAAATACGACAGATACAATTGTAAAGACGCCTATCAGGATAAAAGATCTGGCAAAAGTTAGTCTTCATAATAAAGATCCGGAGAACATTGTCCGTTTAAACGGAAACCGTTGTCTCGGGCTGTCTGTTTACAAAGAAACTAAATATAACACTGTAAAGGCTGTTGATGAGGTTGATAAAGCACTTAATGATATTAGAAAAGCAATTCCTGGTTATAATTTGACTATGGTTAATAATCAGGGGAATTTTATTAAAAATTCTATAAAGGAAGTAGAAAATTCAACATTGCTGGGTATTTTACTCGCTATTGTTGTTTTGTTTTTCTTTCTTAAACGTTTCGGAAGTACTATTATTATCAGCCTGTCTATTCCTATTTCTATTATAGCTACATTTAATCTGATGTATTTTTGCGGACTCAGTCTTAATATTATGACACTGGGAGGTCTGGCGTTGGGAGCAGGAATGCTGGTGGATAATGCCATTGTGGTAATGGAAAATATTTTTCGTAATCATGAAAATGGTTTATCGGTAAGGGATTCTGCTATTATAGGAACTTCTCAGGTGGGCGGGGCTATTACATCTTCTACATTAACGACTATTGTAGTGTTTCTTCCAATAGTTTATCTGCACGGTGTATCAGGAGAATTGTTTAAAGATCAGGCCTGGACTGTAGCTTTTTCACTTCTGTCTTCTTTGCTAGTGGCTATATTTTTCATTCCTATGATTTTTCATACTATTTATAAGAACAATACTAATATAGAATCCCGTTCGGTTCAGGTAAAAGGATACGGAAATTTCCTAAAAAAAGTATTAAAGAAAAAATGGCTTGTGATTATTCTTACCTTTATTCTGATGGGTGTTTCAGCATTAATGATTCCGTTTATAGGAACCGAATTTATGCCGAAAACAGAGACTGGTGAATTTAAAGTAACTGTTAGTATGCCTGAAGGTACAAGGCTTGAAAGAACTTCTTTAGCTGTTGCAAATCTGGAGGATATGATTTCTCAGGTTATCGGGAATGATATGGAAACTGTATATACGCAGATAGGTCCAGGTGATGATGATGAAAGTAGCAATGTTCTGTCAGGAGATAACACTGCCAATATTGAAATTCATTTAAAGGCAGAAAGTAAATTATCTTCATCTGGGGCTATTCAAAAAATTAATGAATCGATAGGTGAGATTCCGGGTATAGAAATTGGATATAAACAGGGAGAAACGGCTCTGAGCAGTATCCTTGGTACTGAAGAGGCCCCTATTGTGGTAGAGATTTCCGGTGAAGATCTTGATAAACTGGAATTACTGTCTGAAGATGTAAAAAATAAAATAAAAAATCTGTCCGGAATTTATAATGTTGAATCTGCCATGGAGGGTGGTTCCCCGGAGGTAGAGGTAAAAGTAGACCGTATGAGAGCCGGGATGTATGATATTAGTGTCAGTACTATTGTTTCACAGATAGAAAGTCAGCTGGAAGGTAAAATAGTTGGTCAGTCACAGAGGGAAGGCGAGATGGAGGATATTACGCTGAAATTACCGGATAAAACACTTTCTGATCTTAATGATCTTCGTATTGTATCCGGTGGTCATAAATTTAAGTTGAACGAATTAGCTAATATAAAGATAGGAACTGCTCCCAAACAGATTTACAGAAGGGGGCAGACACGAATTGGGCAGGTAACGGCACAATTAAATAAGGATATGCCTTTGGATCAGGCAGTAAAAGAAATTAAAACTGCTATTGCTTCCATAAATGTTCCTTCGGATTATAAAATTAATATTAGCGGAGAAGAAGAAAAGCGGGAAGAATCAATGTCAAGTCTGGGGTTCGCTTTATTGCTTTCTATTGTGCTGGTGTATATGGTTATGGCTTCACAATTTGAATCATTATTGCATCCGTTTACCATTCTTTTAACGATTCCTCTGGCTGTGGCTGGTTCAATTTTAACCTTTTTCTTTCTTGACAGGTCGTTTAATATTATGGCATTTATCGGTGTTATTATGCTGGTAGGAATTGCGGTAAACGATTCAATTATATTGATAGACAGAATTCTGCAGTTACGGAAAGATGGTTTGTCACGCATGGAAGCTATTGTACAGGCAGGGCAGCAGAGAATAAGACCAATTTTAATGACAAGTATCACAACAATTCTGGCGTTACTCCCATTAACGATAGGTTTCGGTGAAAGTGCTTCTTTGCGATCTCCGATGGCTCTGGCTGTAATCGGGGGAATGATTACATCAACATTATTAACTCTGATAGTGATTCCATGTGTCTATGAATTGTTCGAAGAGGCGAAAGATGGGATAGGGAAATGGAGAATTTTTTCTGATTCCGAAAAACTATAAAACATTAGAAAGTGAGATTTATCATTGATAGGAAAACCCTGATTAGTATGCTGTTTATTGGATTAACCCTTTTGGGGGTCGTGTCCTATAAACAGTTGAAGGTTGAATTATTGCCTAATGTGGATCTTCCTTTTTTATATGTTCAGGCCGCCAGTACTTCAGGGGATGTAGATCTTGAATATTTCGAGAGTGAAGTAATCATCCCGCTTGAAGAGGCGATTGGAACTATGGGTAATATAGAATCGGTTGAATCCACAATAAGGTCAAATAAGGGCACGATTGTGGTTTATTACCGCAAGAACGTGAATTTTAATCTGGCCTATCTTAAATTGCAGGAGAAGATCAATATTATTAAGAGTGATATTCCCGACAATTTTAAAATAAATATTAATCGTGTAGATCTTACTCAGATGAATAACAAGTTTATGACATTGCAGGCGATTGGCGGCGATGGTGTAGACAGGGTTCGTAACGTTGTGGATCTTGATGTAACTCCTGATTTTGAAAACATAGATGGCATTGCCGGTGTAAATGTTTACGGAGGTCATGAAAAGACAATAGAGATTGATTTAAACGAACAGAAATGTAAAGCATATAATATTACGGCTGCGAAGATCCGTTCTATTCTTGCTGCAAATTCTAAAACCCGTACTTATGTTGGAAATCTAAAAGAAAAAGACAAATTATATTTCGTTCATATTTCTGCCGAGTATGACAAGGTTTATGATATAGAAAATCTTGTTGTAGCTAAAGGTCCTGTTCTTCTTAAGGATGTCGCCGAAATTAAATTTGGAGAGAAAGAATCCACAAGTTATAGCCGTGTTGACGGAAAATCTGCGGTGTCACTGCGGCTTGTCAATGATTCTCAGTCAAATCAGATAGATTTGTCACATAAGGTACTTAAAGTAATTGATCAGCTTAATAAAAAGCTTAAGAGTCAGGATGTCCAGCTGATTTTGCAGAGTAATTCGGCAGAAACGATGGAAAACAATATTAATCAGATTATTAATCTTGCTATTATCGGTGGTCTGCTGGCCATTTTTGTATTATGGGTTTTTCTCAAGAATATTCGTCTCGTAGCATTTATAGCTCTGGCGATTCCTATTTCCGTTTATACGGCATTTAATCTTTTTTATGCTTATGATATTACCTTAAACAGTCTGACTCTTGTAGGTATGGCTCTGGCAATAGGAATGTTGCTTGATAACAGTGTTGTTGTACTTGAAAATATTTATCGTCTTGCAGGAAAAGGGGAAAATGCGGATGATTCAGTTGTTCAGGGTACAAAAGAAGTCTGGCGTTCTGTAGTGGCTTCGACACTTACAACGATTACTGTTTTTCTTCCGTTTCTTTTTTCTGATAATTATCTGATAGAGATGCTGGGAAAAAACGTTGGTGTTTCTATTATTTCTACGTTGTTTGTTTCGTTGGTTGTTGCTCTGCTTTTAATCCCTGCAGGGATTCATTTTATCCTTAAAAGAAATAAGGGAAAGACACTTTCTTTTGAAAAAATGACTACCGATAACCGGATGATGCAGATTTATATTTTGTTATTGAAAACATCTTTACGCCATCCGTTAGCAACAATACTGGGTGCAGTTTTACTTTTTTTTCTTACTATTGCTATAAGCCTGAGTGTAAGTGTAGATTCTCTTAGTGAAGTAACGCAGGATCAGATTTCTATTTCTGTTACCATGCCTTCAGGATCTACGTTGGAAACAACAGACGGGATGGTTCAAAAAATAGAGGATAAATTAAAAGATATAGCAGAGAAGGATCATATATATAGTAATGTGGAAGAAGAAGAGGCTACGATAAATGTAAAATTAGTTGATGATTATGAAAAAGTAAAGGACAGATCGTATGCAGAAATAAAATCTGAAATAAAGGGATTAATTAACAATATGCCTCCTGCCTCCATTGAAATAAATGAGTCATCCGGAAGTAATGGTTCTTCAGGGGGAGGTGGAGATATGGCAAATAATTTTCAGAAATTACTTGGTGTTGGTACAAATAGTGAAAGTATAGAAATAAAAGGAGAAAATTTTGCATCAATGCAGCGGGTGGCGGAAGATCTGAAATATTATCTCGAAGATATGGATATTATTGATCGTGTCAGAGTAAATGTTTCCGATAACAGTCCTGAAGTTCATATGATATTTGATCCGTTAATCATGACTGATTATGGAGTTACAACAAGTGATGTTTCGAGTGAAATAAAGTCTTTTTCCAAAGAATTTTCAACAGGGGTGATGTTTAATCAGGGGGATGATGAATATGATATTATGATTAAACAGGACGAGAACGGAAATTTTGATAAAGATGATGATGATAATGTACGGACTATGGATGACTTAAAGAGTATTCGTCTTGATGATGATAATAATAGTTATCATGAATTACAGGATTTTACACGTTTGTTTTATTCCCGTGGTCTGTCCAGAATAGAGAGGGAAAATCAGGAAAAATTAATACGTGTTACCTATTCGTTTGATAATGATGCCAGGGAATCTAACGATATTCTTGCTAATTATCGTTCTCAGGTTGATGATTTGGTGGCAGGATATAAATTTCCTTCGGGGGTGGCTGCTGAAGTAGTCCATGAAGAACAGGATCTGAGTGATTTCTACTTTTTGATTTTTGCGGCTATACTCATGATATTTATGATTCTCGCTTCTGTATTTGAGTCTTTTTTTATCCCTTTTGTATTGTTGTTTTCTATTCCGCTTGCTGCCATAGGCTCATTGATAGGACTTATTATTACAGGTAATAGTTTGCTTAATTCCAATACTCTTATCGGTTTCCTTATATTACTGGGGATAGTTGTGAACAACGGAATTATACTTATTGATTATACCAATATTCTTAGAAAAAAACATAATTACTGTCGTTCCAGGGCATTGATGACAGCAGGACTTTCCCGTGTTCGCCCTATTTTAATAACGGCAATTACTACTATTGTGGCAATGATACCTCTTGCTTTAGGGAACGCTGAGTATGTGAGTGTTATAGGAGCTCCGTTTGCTATTGTTGTTATTGGTGGACTGAGTCTGAGTACGCTTTTAACTCTTGTTTTTGTGCCGACATTATATTCAGGTATGGAAAATACTATTTTCTGGTTTAACGGACTTGATATAAAATTGCGTATTTCCCAGTTCTTTTTAATGATATTGGGATTTATACTGGTATATTTTAAGGTAGATTCTTTACTTTGGGAAATGGCTGATGTAATTCTGGTTGTTGTACTGATACCGGGGATGACATGGTTTTTTATGAATAGTCTGAAGAAGGCCGGAACAAAATTAATTGCTCAGAACGAACCGGTACATATTGAGATCAGAAATCTTGTAAAAATATATGATCGTCCGGGACGTTTTTCAAGGGAATGGAATGGCGGACTTAATATGAGAAAGAGAAAAGGACTGGAAAAGGAATATTGTTCTATACGTGATTTTGATCAGATGATATGGCAGCTGCCATTGCTGGGATTCCTTATCTATTTTTCCTTTTTTTATCTAAAAACATCCTTCTGGAATTGTATTATAGCTTTGATTATCTATTTGTATATTAGAGAACTATGGAAATCGTTTAAAATTTATCTGGATTATCATTATCTTAATAGTGGAAAATTATTTTACGACATCTTAATAAAAAAGCTGGATAAAGGAATTTACTGGATACTTCCATTGATAGAATTATTCTTTCTGTTTTTAAAAACTTCGAATTTAGGGTTAATATTGACTTTTACAATAATCTGGTATCTCGGGCTGATTATTTCAGTCGTTTCAGGATATCTGTACGAAGATAAAGTCAATATTAATCGTATTACAGGAAGATTTGGATCTTTACGCAGGTCTATATTCCGTCTGGTAGAACGAATTCCTGTTATAGGTAAGCGTAATACTTCTTTCAGAGCATTAAACGGAGTTTCTATTGATATTAATACCGGGATGTTTGGATTGCTTGGTCCGAATGGAGCAGGAAAATCTACTTTGATGAGGATTATCTGTGGCATTTTTGAACAGAGTTATGGTAAAATATGGGTTAACGGAATAGATACCCAAAAGAAGAGGGAAGAGTTGCAGGGATATATAGGCTATCTTCCTCAGGAATTTGGGATGTATGAAAACATGTCTGCATGGGATTATCTGGAATATCAATCTCTGCTTAAAGGTATAAAAGAGGATGATCAGCGTAAAGAACGTATTAAGTATGTCCTTGAATCGGTACATATGGAAGATCATGCGAAGGAAAAAATAGGATCATTTTCCGGAGGTATGAAACAGAGAATAGGGATTGCTCAGATTTTGCTTCATTTGCCTAAAATCTTAGTAGTTGATGAACCTACAGCAGGACTGGATCCGCGCGAACGGATACGTTTTCGTAATTTGCTGGTAGAGCTTAGCCGTGAAAGAATAGTTATCTTTTCAACTCATATTATTGAGGATATTTCGAGTTCCTGTAATCAGGTGGCAGTCGTTATTCATGGTAATGTGAAGTATAACGGTTCTATTTCGGAGATGGTACACCTGGCAGAGAATCTTGTATGGCAGTTTGAAATGCCTGCCAAAGAATTTGAAAGTTTACCCGACAAGCAGATGGTTATTTATCATGTGATGGTTGGCGAAAATGTTCGTATAAGGATGATTGCAAAAGAAAGGCCTATGGACGGGGCAATTCAAGTTGCACCGTTGCTTGAAGATGCCTATTTGTGTCTGATAAAAAATATAAAATAAATAAATTTTCAAGGGAGAAAGAAAATGATTCAAAAAAAGAAAATAAAAAATGAATTTCTGTGGATTGTAAAAATGATCCGGTATAATTTCGGGAATATTTTCGGAGGTAAATTTATGTGGTTCTTTTTGTCAGCTCTGTTCTTTTTCTGTCTGGTTGCCGTGATTTCTGTCTGGAACGGACGCAATCCCAGTGAGTCGTTTATATATGGTAATATGATTTTCCCTGCAATCCTGCTTGTTTTTTATCCGATGACTTTCGGTATTCAGAAGGATCTGGATACCGGAATCCTTGAGATTCTTTTTGGTATTCCAAACTACAGATATAAGGTATGGCTTTTTAGGCTTGTAATTGTTTTTATTCTTGTTTTTTTACTGATGTTTGTTTTTGGGATTATTGCGACTATTTTTTTAACTCCCGTAAATTTGCTGGAAATGTCATATCAGGTGATGTATCCTGTTTTCTTTTTCGGATGCATGGGTTTTATGTTTTCTACAATAATAAAGAATGGTAGCGGAACTGCTGTAATCATGGTTATTATAGGGGTGCTGATTTTTTTTTCCGATAGTTATGTAAATAACACTATGTGGGATGTTTTCCTCAATCCGTTTAATATGCCGTCGAATATGAATGAATCCATATGGGCTGGTAATTTATTAAAAAACAGAATATTTCTTTCTGCTGGAGCCGTTATTTTCCTGCTTAACGGGATGATGAACCTTCAGAAGAGAGAAAAATTTATTTAAAGAATAGTCTTTGTTTCAATGTTTAATAAAATTCATAAGGCAGATTTATCCTTCTATTAAATCAATGTCTTTTTATAAATTCAGTAGTTGACAGAATAATACCAGGGATCCGGGAATTGTGTCCAGATTTTAGAAAATTTTGTTAAAAGCTTCCTTTGTAAATTCTTTTATTTCCTCCATGTCTGTCTTTTTACCAGTTTCTTTTTCAATGGAAGTAACGCCATAATCGGTGAAACCGCATGGGTTGATATAACCAAAATATTTCAGGTCAGTGTTTACGTTTAATGCGAAACCATGCATGGTTACATAGCGACTGGCACGAACACCTATGGCACATATTTTTCTTGCTTTAGAAGGATCCTCAGCATCCAGCCAAACTCCGGTGGCTCCTTTTTTCAGTCCGCCTTTAATGCCGTATTGACCAATTATCTCAATGATGGCATTTTCCATTTTTCCTATATATTGCTTTATGCCCAGGTGAAAATATTCCAGATCAATAATAGGATAACCTACAAGCTGACCGGGACCATGATAGGTGATGTCGCCACCACGGTCAATTTTATAATAAGTGGCTTTAATTTTGTTCAAAAAATCTTTATCTACCAGTAAATTATTGGTGTCGCCACTCCGGCCAAGTGTATAAACATGATGATGCTCAACCAGTAAAAAATGATTTTTTGACGTTGGCTTTTTTTGAGAAAGTTTTTCATCAATGACTCCTTTCATTAAACTTTCCTGATAATCCCAGCATTCTTTATAATCTTTGGTGCCGAGATCCTCAAATTGAAATGATGCCATATATCTTAATTTTTAACTATTGTTTGTTAAACATTTTGCCACATTTTGTTGCTTAGACCGCAACATGGCTTTTACTTTTTTCTGTATTCTGTTTTTCCCGTAAGGACTTTCTCTGCCGGATTATGCATTTACATGTTTGTCAGCATGGTAGGACGAACGAACCAGTGGGCTGCTTTCTACAAAAGAGAATCCTAATTCAATTCCGATTTTATGATATTTATCAAATTGTTTGGGATTAATATATTCCATTACAGGAAGTGGTGAAGACGGAGGAGCCAGATATTGTCCTATGGTTATAACCTTACAGCCGGCATCTCTTATATCTTTCATAGTCTGTATAACTTCTTCTTCCTTTTCTCCGAGACCAAGCATTATGCCAGATTTTGTTATGACACCCGAATGACTGAGGTATGAAAGAACGCTAAGACTTTTTCTGTATTCAGCTACGCTTCTAATTTGCGGAGTCAGACGTTCTACCGTTTCCACATTATGAGAAATTACTTCTGGAGATGCATCTATTACCTGCTGTATTAATTCTTTTCTTCCCTGAAAATCGGGAATAAGAACTTCCATCTTGACATTTGGATTAACTTCCTTTATTTTAAGAATAGTTTTTACCCAGAATGATGCTCCAAGATCGGGTAAATCGTCCCTGTCAACAGAGGTAATAACAGCATGTTTCAGACCCATAATGCGAATGGATTCCGCAATTTTTGCAGGTTCTTCAGGATCCGGAATCAGGGGATGACCTGTTGGTACTCCGCAAAATTTACAATCCCTGGTACAGATGTTTCCAAGTATCATAAAAGTGGCAGTTCCGTGGTTCCAGCATTCTCCTATATTAGGACATTTTCCACTGGTACATATAGTATGTAGTCCGTTTTTTTTAACTAAATTCTTTACCCTGGAATACTTAGCGCCGGAAGGCATTTCCATTTTCATCCATTTAGGTAGTCTTGTTCTTTGATGTGTTTCTTCCTTCATTTTTTTTATTGTATCCAAATTTAATTAAAATAAATGAATTAGACAGAAAAGAAGTTCTGTTATATTTGTAAATTGATTCGTAAACTATCATGAAAGGTTCGAAGGTTTTATGGTTTAAAGGTCTAATACAGAAGACAAATATCTGCGGAATTAAATTAAAAAATTAAGATTTTTACTCTATGGAGTATTTTCTTTAATTTGTAATTAATAATTAATTAATCTTAACGAATGAAAGATTATATATATGGCTGATATAGTTGGAAAACGAATTTTAGGGATTGATCCGGGTACTATAGTCATGGGATATGGACTGATTGAAATAAAGAAAGATAAACCTGAGATCTTACATATGGGAGTGGTAAAGACAAAAGGTTTTAATGACCATTACCTGCGCTTAAAGCAGATTTTTATTCGCACAAAGGCTCTTATAGAAGAATATCTTCCTGATGAGGTTGCTCTTGAGTCTCCGTTTTATGGGAAAGATGTTAAGGTTATCCTAAAACTTGGCAGGGTACAGGGAATTGTGATGGGGCTGGCACTTAGTATGGATATTCCTGTTGCAGAATATGCACCTCTTAAAGTTAAACAGGCTATTACCGGAATGGGGCGTGCTTCCAAGGAACAGGTTGCTTATTTTTTGAAGAATACTATGAAAATCAAAAATCTTCCTCCTGAGCTGGATGCTACAGATGCTCTTGCTGTTGCTGTATGTCATTATCTTCAGATGAAAAATCCGGTGTCGAAAGGAAAATATAATGGATGGTCAGATTTTATTAAAAAAAATCCCAGCCGTATAAAATAAACTGTTGAGTTACATAATTTTTATAAAAAAGAAAAACCATCATATTTTCTGATGGTTTAATAATTATTTGAAATCCGCTAGGAATTATTTATTACAATTTGATTTCTTTTGAAATTTTTTCTGCAATAGACTTAAATTCTTCGTCCGTAAATTTCAATTTGTTAGAAAAATTCATTAGGTCAGATTCTTTCTGCAGAGGAACCAGATGTATGTGTGCATGAGGGACTTCCAG
>Ga0172377_10005996_pt1 | contig 12510 bp, 10 predicted proteins | sample Pumphouse3metaG_FD_119749 | JGI IMG/M metagenome (GOLD analysis project Ga0172377, IMG submission 119749) | Leachate microbial communities from a municipal landfill in Southern Ontario, Canada - Pumphouse #3 metaG | ecosystem: Engineered > Solid waste > Landfill > Unclassified | place: Canada... | reverse complement strand
GGCAACCCTATTACCCATTGATAAAATTATCGGAAGGATATACCCTGTTTTCGGGTTTTGCTTGTTGTTTATGGCATTAGGAATTTTGATTGCCTTTTTCATCCATCATCCGGCTATACCTGAGGTGTGGGAAGGATTACACAACACCCATCCGCAAGCCGCCTCTAACCCCATTTTTCCCATGATGTTTGTTTCGATAGCTTGCGGTGCCATATCGGGATTTCATGCCACTCAATCGCCTTTGATGGCCAGATGTATGACTAACGAAAAACAAGGACGGCCTATCTTCTTCGGCGCTATGATAGCCGAAGGAATAGTAGCTTTAATTTGGGCGGCAGCCGCTTCTATTTTTTTTTATAACAATGGTATGGACGAAAGCAATGCCGCTATAATCGTAGACAGTATTACCAAAAAATGGTTAGGTGTTTTCGGCGGCATTTTAGCCATTTTGGGTGTTATTGCCGCTCCCATTACTACCGGTGACACGGCTTTTCGTTCCGCTCGGCTCATTGTTGCCGACTTCCTGCACTATGACCAAAAACCATTAAAAAATCGATTGATAATTGCAATTCCTTTATTTCTCTCCGCCTTCGGCATATTGATGTTCAGCATTTATAACAAAAACGGTTTTGATATCATATGGCGTTATTTTTCTTGGGCAAATCAAGTGCTGGCTGCTGTTACCTTATGGGCTATCACCGTATTTTTATATAAGGAACATAAGCCCTATATCATCACCCTAATCCCTGCCCTGTTTATGACCATGGTATGCTCCAATTATTTCTTGATTTCACCCGAAGGATTCAATCTTAACCATACACTTTCTTATTGCTTAGGCGGTTGTATTACTCTGCTGATACTGATAATATTTATCATCTCTATAAGAAAAAAATCGTAATTTTTAATTGTATTTGTCTTGTTTCCGCACAAATTGTTGCGACTTTTGTCACTTTTCACTTTTCACTATTCACTTTTTTGCCCACGGATTAACACGAATTATCACAGAACGAAAACGCCCCCACACTATTTTTGTTTGCCGTGAAAATAAATATTTATGTACATTTGCAAAAGTTTTATATCAAAGAAATAAATGAAAACAGTATTATTCTAAGCATATATTAATGACCATCCAACAATACATTGACAACATCAACAAACGCTACAAATTAGGGAATGCAACCGAACACACTTTTAGGGGTGATTTGCAACAATTGATTGAAAACATGGTGCCGGGTATAAGGGCAACCAACGAGCCTAAAAGACAAACTTGCGGTGCTCCCGATTATATTTTGACGAAAAAGGATATCCCCGTCGGGTATATTGAAGCAAAAGACATAGGCGATAAAGACCTTGACGGTGATAAGAAAACCGGAAATAAAGAACAATTCGATCGCTACAAAGCTTCTTTAAACAATATCATATTTACTGATTACCTTGATTTTCATTTATACCGTGATGGTGAATTGGTAAACAAAATAGCCATAGGCGAAATAACGGAAAAAGGAATTAAAGCCCTACCCGATAATTACGAGCGTTTCACTTTTCTTATAAAAGATTTCTGCACCCACATCGGACAAACCATCAAAAGCAGCATGAAGCTGGCAGAGATGATGGCAGGCAAAGCCCGGCTGCTGTCGGATGTGATCGAAAAGGCCTTGACCGGTGATGAATCCAACAGCGAAGACAGTACACTGAAAGACCAAATGCAAGCATTTAAGCAAGTGCTTATTCATGATATCGCACCCAAAGGCTTTGCCGATGTATATGCCCAAACCATTGCCTACGGCATGTTTGCAGCCCGTTCGCACGACCCGGGTTTAGAAACGTTCAGCCGACAAGAAGCCTTTGAACTCATTCCCAAATCAAATCCTTTTCTTAAAAAACTATTCGGCTACATTGCAGGTCTCGATGTGGACGACCGTATCAAATGGATAGTAGACGATTTGGTTACTATTTTCCTTGCCTGCAATGTGGAAGAGATGCTTAAAACCTACGGTAAAAGCACCAAGACGGAAGACCCTATTATTCATTTCTATGAAGACTTCCTGAGCGAGTACGACCCTAAACTACGCAAAGCGAGAGGGGTTTGGTACACCCCTGCCCCTGTTGTGAACTTCATTGTACGTGCCGTTGACGATATACTGAAAACCGAATTTGATTTGCCGCAAGGACTTGCCGACACAAGCAAAACCAAAATAAAAGTTGACTTGCAAGGCAAAATGATAGAACAGGAAGTACACAAAGTACAAATCCTCGACCCCGCCGCCGGAACAGGAACCTTTTTGGCCGAAGTAATCAAACTCATATACAAAAAGTTTGAACAACAACAAGGCATATGGAGCAATTATGTAGAAACCCACTTATTACCCCGCCTCAATGGCTTTGAGTTGCTGATGGCAAGCTATGCCATGGCACACCTGAAATTAGATTTGCTATTAAAAGAAACTGGCTACAAACCCACCAAAGACCAACGTTTTAGGGTTTTCCTTACCAACAGTTTAGAAGAATACCACCAAGACACAGGCACCTTATTTGCCAATTGGTTAAGCACCGAAGCCAACGAAGCTAACCACATAAAACGAGACACGCCTGTAATGGTAGTAATGGGAAATCCTCCATATTCTGTTAGTTCATCCAATAAAGGCGAATGGATTGAAAATCTACTTTCAGATTACAAAAAAGACTTAAACGAAAGGAATATTCAACCTTTATCTGATGATTATATCAAGTTTATTCGTTACGGACAATATTTTATTGAAAAAACAGGCGAAGGAATTTTAGCCTACATATCCAATAATAGCTTTGTTGATGGTATCATTCACCGTAAAATGCGAGAAGAATTAATGAAAACCTTTGATAAGATTTATATTTTGGACTTACACGGAAACGCTAAAAAGAAAGAAACAGCAGCCGACGGAAGTACAGATCAAAACGTCTTTGACATTATGCAAGGCGTGAGTATTAATATTTTTGTGAAGAAAAAAAATAAATGATGAACTACTTAATTGAAATAAAAACCATGCTTTCCCAAGCCAGACAAAAAGCATATTCTGCTATTAACTCAGCAATGGTAGAAGCCTATTGGAATATCGGCAAACGAATAGTGGATGAAGAACAAAATGGAGCAGATAGAGCTGAATATGGAAAACAAATTATTGAAACTATTTCTATAGAATTAACGCGGGAATTTGGAAAAGGATTTAGTAAAAGAACCGTTTGGGAAATCCGTCAATTTTATAGTTGTTTCCCTCAATATGAAATTATGCGAACACTGTTCGCACAATTATCATGGTCTCATTTTCAAAGAGTTTTGAAAGTGTCAAACGAAAAAGCCAGAATGTATTACCTCCAAGAAGCAGCCGAAAACACTTGGTCAGTCAGGACTTTAGACCGTAATATTTCTACACTTTATTATGATCGCCTGATTGCATCGGCAGATAAAAAATCGGTAAAAAATGAAATGATTGAAAAAACAGTGCAAACGCCATTGAAAACCACTGATTTCATAAAGAATCCAACCGTATTAGAATTTCTTAATTTACCAACGAATAAATCTTATACCGAAGCTGAATTAGAAAAAGCTTTAATAGACAATATCCAAGAGTTTATTTTGGAATTAGGCAAAGGATTTGCTTTCGTAGCTCGACAAGAACATATTCGGACAGAAACGTCAGATTTTTATATTGATTTGGTGTTTTATAATTACATCTTGAAATGCTTTGTTATTATAGAGCTAAAAACCAACAAATTAACTCACCAGGATATCGGACAATTAGATATGTATGTTAGAATGTATGACGATTTGAAAAGGCAATCCGATGATAATCCAAGCATTGGTTTATTACTTTGTACAGAAACAGATAGTATCTTAGCAAAATATTCGGTATTAAATGATAACAAACAACTTTTTGCGAGTAAGTATATGCAGTATCTGCCTACAGAAGAAGAGTTGATAAAAGAAATTGAACAACAAAAATTATTTTTTGAAACACAACAAAACATCAATAAACATGGCGAATAAACATGCACAGATATTCCATTTCGACCTTTATGGAAAACGAGAAGATAAATATCTATTTTTAAACGAGAATTCTGTTAAAACTATTGAATGGAATACTTTGGACTCAAATGCGCCAAATTTCTTTTTTATAAATAAGAATTTTGACGATAGAGAAAGCTACGAAAATGGTTTTAAAATAGATGATCTTTTTAATTTATTAGGCCCAGGAGTTGAAACTGGATTAGATAGGGTTTTTATATCAAACTCTAAATTTGATTTAATGAAAACATTCCAAAATATATCTCTTAAGACTGACGAGGTTTTTAAATCTTTAAATATTGAAAACAAAACTTCATATTTAGTAAAAGACAAACTCAAAACTGAAAATTTTCTAAATATTGAAAAACATATCGTTTCTTACCAATATAAAGTTTTTGACTTTAAATATATTGCATATTACAAAAATAGTTTAAGGCGAGCTGATTATAATATATTTAAAAATGTTAATCAGAATAACTTTTTCTTAACTTTAATGAGAACCTCTGTAGATAGTGATGGTTTCAAAAGCATATTGATATCTAAATCTATAATTGATAAAAATTTATACAGTTTTCAAACTTATGCAATACCACTCTATCTATATCCCGAAACCAACGCTCAACAAACTCTCGGACAAACAGCTGAAAGAACGCCAAACCTAAACGCGGAAATTGTAAATCAAATAGCGGAGAAATTAGGTTTAACGTTTACAAACGAAAAAGAACCAACCGAAAACACCTTTGCTCCCATAGATATTTTAGATTACATTTATGCTGTTTTACACTCGCCAACGTATAGGGAGAAATACAAGGAATTTTTAAAAATAGACTTTCCACGTGTGCCTTATCCCAAAGACAAAGACACCTTTTGGCAATTGGTAAAACTTGGCGGAGAAATCCGGCAAATCCATTTATTGGAAAGTCCCAAAGTGGAGCAATACATTACACAATATCCTATCGATGGTGATAATGTTGTATCAATGCCAAAATACTTTCCCATTCCTAAAAATGATAAAACAGGGGCATTACAAGGCAATGTTTATATAAACGATACTCAATATTTTGCGAATGTTCCTTTACAAGCATGGCGTTTTTACATTGGCGGCTACCAACCTGCTCAAAAATGGCTCAAAGACCGCAAAAACCGCAAACTCGAATTTGAAGACATTTTGCATTACCAAAAGATTATCGTCGCCCTAACAGAAACAGATAGATTAATGAAAGAGATTGATAAAATTGAAATAGAATGATATATGAGAAATCAAATTTTTAGCGAAATTACTGGCGCAATATCAACGTTAATTGGTTATATCGAAACAGGTGACTTAGCACTTCCTGATTTACAAAGACCTTTTGTTTGGGGTAATAACAAAGTGAGAGATTTGTTTGATAGCATGTATCGTGGTTATCCCATTGGCTATTTTTTATTTTGGCGAAACAATACAGGTGAAAAATTAACGCAAATTGGTAAAGATGATAAAATGCACAAAATCCCTAATTTGCTTATAATCGACGGTCAACAACGATTAACAGCCTTGTATAGCATAATAAAAAAACAAGAAGTTAAGGATAAAGACTACAAGTTTAGACGAATAAAAATAGCATTTAATCCTGTTCTTGAAGAGTTTAGAGTGGCAGATGCCGCAACAATAAAAAACAAAGAATATATTAATGATATTTCTGATGTTTTTGAAGGAAGTACATGGCACTTTATTACCAATTATTTATCTCATTATCGCTCTTATGTTACTGAAATCATGGATAAATATAAAGAAATAATTGGAAAAATACAGTCAGGTACTAACCTTAAAGATGCTGAATATGTTTTTTGCATAACTCGTTTAAATCAAATCAAAGACCCTTCCGAAAATTTAACTCAACTCATTGCAAGTTTAAGGGAAAGAAAAGCAATTTCATTACCTGAATATCAAAAAGAACTGTTTCTAAATTTCTTTGAAAAACCAATCGAAATTAATGAAGATGAAATAAGTACCCGTATTAATAAATTACACTCACTTACAAATTATCCTTATCAAGCATTGGAAGTGTCAGCAGACGTAGATGAAGAAGTTGTTGCCGAGATATTTACAAGAATTAATAGTAAAGGTGTATCATTAAATCAGGCTGATTTTATTTTAACCCTTATTTCAGTTTTTTGGGAAGAAGGCAGAACACTTATAAATGATTTTTGTAAGAACTCAAAGATTGTTCCTGCTCTTACAACAAAAGATTCTCCTTTTAATTATATAATTCAACCAGATGCTCAAGACATAGTACGAGTAATAGTTGGGTTGGGCTTCAAACGTGCACGTATGAAAGATGCCTATGCTATTCTAAAAGGACGTGACCCTGACACTAATAAATATTCAACTATTTTACGTGAAAAACAATTTGATGTTTTCAAAGCAACTCTTACGGACGTAATTAATACTACCAGCTGGCATTCGTTAATAAAAATCCTTCAAAGCATAGGATATAAATCTAAAAGTCTTATTGCATCCGGTAATTCGGTAATAAACTCTTATATATTTTATTTAATTGGCAAACTACAATACCAAATTGACTATAAAGAGTTAGACAGACTTATTGCAAGATGGTTTTTTATGAGTTCGTTAACTTCGAGATATTCAGGTTCTTCAGAATCAATAATGGAATCGGATTTAAATAAAATTAAATTTTGCAAGGATGGCAACGAATTTATTATTGCAATCAACAATATAATTGATAGTACATTAACAAATGATTTTTGGAATATTTCATTGCCAAATGATATTCTTGTTACATCAAATACAATTAGTCCTGTTGCAAATGCTTTTTTTGCAAGTTTAATTTACAAAGGAACAAAAGCTTTATTTTCTGAAAGGAAAATCAGTGATTTATATGACCCTTCAATAAAAATAAAGAAAAGCTCATTGGACAAACATCACATTTTCCCCAAAGAATATCTAAAAAATCAAGGAATTGAATTAACTCAGATAAATCAAATTGCCAATCTAACTTATCTTGAATATATTGATAATATTAAGATTTCTGATACAGAGCCAAAATCATATTATACTGAAATTAAAAACAAATACTATTTCGGGAGAGAATATATATTAGAAAATGCTTTAAATGAGCATTGTATCCCGATTGATTTTTACAATATGGAATATTCCGTGTTTTTAATCGAAAGACGAAAGAAAATGGCTTTAATGATTAAAGAAATGTATTATAATATCTAAACCAACACTACACCCCACAAGCAATCCCATTTCTGTCGTTTATGTCTTTTAATAGATTAAGTCAGGGGGTGAATCCCAATCACCCCCTGACTGCTTTTTCGGCACGAAAAATAAATTGACAACTGAAAACATTTTTAACCTTCAAACAAATATTTGATAATTTTTAGTACATTTGCAAGAAAAAAACGAGCATGCTTTTTAATATTAAACGACACGAATCGAGAAAGTTTAATTATATCCCCCGCTATTACGACAAAAAAGCGGAACAATTAAAACGGGAAAAGATTATTAAAGGAGAAGACAGCAACTCCGATTTCAGCGAACGCCTGCACATGAAGCTGCAAGAAAACAGGAAGTTGCAACGTAAATCAACCACCCGCATTCTGGTTTGGATTGCTTTGCTGGCATTGTTGTTATACTTTATGCTATCCTAATTATGGCAGACATCATACATCTTCTTCCCGATTCGGTAGCCAACCAAATAGCGGCAGGCGAAGTTATTCAACGTCCGGCTTCGGTAGTAAAGGAATTAATGGAAAATGCTGTCGATGCACAAGCCGATATTATTGATGTTATTATTAAGGATTCGGGTAAAACGCTGATTAAAGTCAACGATAACGGATTGGGCATGAGCGAAACCGATTCCCGTTTGTGCTTTGAACGTCATGCCACGTCGAAAATAAAATCGGTTGACGATTTGTTTTCTCTTCACACCAAAGGTTTTAGAGGCGAAGCATTGGCCATCAATTCTTTTTCTACTATTTGCGACACACAATATTATAATATAGGTTATAATACTGTATTATCACAAAACGACTACCAATGGGCATATGGTTGCGGCGGCGGAACATTTACGAGTTGCAGCGGGGTTATCACATCCGCTTTTTTAGCCGGCGACACCTTGAAAAATGTTTTTAACTTTCTTTTCGGCAGCTATTTCGGCGATTGGGACAATCCCAACAATTTATTGCGTTCGGCACTTGCCAGCGGTTCGCTTTCGGCGGCTTGGTCAGGAAGGCCCTTTTGGTATTTTCATCACATGGCTTTAGGTTATACTATCGGATACAGTGCAAGACAAAGCATGAACAACACAAATACTTACTATCCGGGAAACATGTCTAAAGGTGTTCATATCACATTATTGGGGGATCCTACCTTGAAGGCTCACATCATCGCACCACCGGCAAACGTTTCAGCTCAATTCAACGGAAAACAATGTAATATCACCTGGCATAAATCATCGGATAATATTGAGGGTTATTATGTCTTCAAACGCTTAAACCACAACGAATCCTTTCGTTTATTATCTTCTTCTATTATAAACGACACACTTTTTGTTGACCGTTCCACCTCCGATTCCGGTGTTTATCAATACATGGTGAGGGCAGTTAAATTGGAATCAACCCCTTCTGGTAGTTATTATAATTTAAGTCTCGGTGTGTTTGATACGGCTTATAATCATCAAGCTTATGTTAACATCAATGATCCTCATCCCGTATCATCATTAAAAATTTATCCAAATCCCGTGAACGATCAATTGACTATAGAAAATCAAGAATCTGTTATAAAAGAAGTAAGAGTATACGATATCCTCGGAAGAGAAATGAATAAATCATATCCCAACGATTTAAAGACCACAATAAACACAAATCATTTGATAGAAGGCATCTATATTTTAAAAATAAAAACCGAAAATTATTCGTTTATGCATAAGATTCACGTTAATCGATAAAACCTTACCCCCTATTACAAAAGGCATATATGCTTAAATATAAAATCAACATATCATCTAAAGTATTTCTTCTATCATTAATATTAATGTATAGCATGGGCTTTTTGGCCTGTAAATACAAATACTTTACCAGCAATACAACATTTACATGTAAGTTAAACGGGAATAAACTATTAACAAATACTATCAACATTGAAGTATATGACGAAAGCCATAATTTAGTCAGCAAACAAACAACCAATTACGATGGACAAGCAATGGTCGTGATTCCAACCGAAATGAACTATTACGTAGAAGCCTATGGAATGGATAATCAAAGAAATAAAATAAAAGGGGATGCGTCGTTTTATTTAGATTCCGATAACGAATATGAATTCATCGAAATTCCCATGAAATACGTTTCGTCGCATTAACAAACAAAAAAGTTTTTATTCCACAGCATATTGTTTACAAATCACATTATCATTTCATTTTTTTTAAAACATTTTTTATACTTTTGCAGTAATTTTTTTATTAAAATCATTGTATATGATTAAACAACAAACGCTAAAATGTTCTTGCAAGCTTAAAGGAAAAGGTTTGCATATTGGGAAAGAAGTAAACATAACATTATTACCGGCTGATGTAAATCATGGTATTAAATTCAAACGCATTGATTTAGAAAATCAACCCATCATCCCGGCCTCAGTAGAATTGGTAAGTGAAACCTCAAGGGGAACCGTGATAACGAATAAAGAAGGTGTTAGTGTTAGAACCATCGAACACCTTATGGCAAGTTTATCCGGTATGGGTATTGATAATGTGCTCATTGAATTAGACGGCGAAGAAATACCGATATTAGATGGCAGTGCTCAACCTTATGTTACGGCTATAGAAAAAGTAGGATTCATTGAACAGGAAGCCGAACGTAAGACATATGAACTGAAAGATGTTGTGAAATGGAAAGATCCCGACAGCGACATAGAAATCATGGCAATCCCATCGGATGCATTCAAAGTATCGATACTTGTTGATTACAAAACCAAGGTTTTGGGACAACAATATGCCGAATTGATGCATTTAAACGATTTCGCCAAAGAAATAGCACCAAGTCGCACATTTTGTTTTTTACATGAAATCCTACCTCTTATTAAAAGTAATCTAATTAAAGGCGGAGATTTGGATAACGCCATTGTTTATGTCAATAACATGCCCGAAGCATCGGAATTTAACGAAATCGCCAATTTTTTTAATCGTCACGACATAAAAGTAGAAAACACAGGCATTTTAAACAATGTAAGTTTACATTTTCCAAATGAAGTGGCTCGACATAAGTTATTGGATGTAATTGGGGACTTAGGACTTATAGGTTACGAATTGAAAGCCCATATCATAGCAAAACATACCGGTCATGCAAGCAATATCCGCTTTGCGCGTTTGCTATTGGACAAAATAAAAAAAGAAGAACAAATTCCTGTTTTCGATTTGAATAAGAAACCACTTTTCACAAGTCAAGAAATTAAAAGCAAACTCCCCCATCGATTTCCTTTTCTGTTGATTGACAAAATAATTGAATTAACGGAAACAAGGGTTGTAGGCATAAAAAATGCCACTATCAACGAAGCATTCTTCAGCGGACATTTCCCCCAAGAGCCGGTTATGCCCGGTGTTTTAATTGTGGAAGGATTGGCTCAAACCGGCGGCATTTTGGTTTTAAATCAAGTGCCCGACCCCGAGAATTATTTAACTTTTTTCTTAAGTATGGACAAAGTGAAATTCCGCACAAAAGTAAGCCCCGGCGATACATTAATATATGAAATGATATTACTGGAACCCATTCGTCGCGGATTGGCTCATATGAAAGGTAAGGCATACGTTAACAACAAAATAGCAGCCGAAGGAGAATTTCTAGCTCAAATAACAAAAGAGAAATAACTTAAAATGTAATCTTTATGCAAAAAGATCCAGAAACCAATAAATGGACATATTCTTATACATTTAAAGTTTCTAAAGAAAAAAGACGAGAAATCGAAACCTGTGCAAAAAAGAATCACATGACAGTCAATAAATTCATTAAAGACTCTATTGACTTACATTTAACACTCCTCAAACAAAAACCCAAAAAAAACGACATATTAAAAAACCAATTGGAATTATTCTGATTTTTTCATATTTCTTTCAAATCGTTTTTAATATTTAGTATTTTTGCAGTTGAAATAATATTAAAAAATTATGTTACAACGTATTCAATCTTTATTACTTTTATTTGCAGTAGGATCATTGATAATCGGTATTTTTATGCCTATAGCAACCATAACAACCAGCGAAGCTCAGTATCTATATACTTCATGGGATTTACATTTGAATATCCCCAGTGGAGAAATCCTTATGACAAATTATTATATAGGTATTCTACAAATCGTGCTCGCAGTTGTTTGTTTGGTAACCTTGTTTTTATTCCGAAACAGAACAACACAATCCAAACTTTGCATCGCCGGCATTATCATTAATTTTATTTTATTGCTTCTGATGTTGTTTATATATCCCGATCGTATTTTTCCCGAAATAGAAGTTTTCAAATACCAAAGCATAGAAATTGTTTATAATCCTTGGTGCATAACATCCATTTTATCATTAGCTTTCCTATATCTTGCCAATAAATTTATTTTAAAAGATGAGAAGAAAGTACGCGATGCAGACCGCTTGCGCTAAATAAAAATAAATATTTTTCATATTTTATAAAACAAAATGTTCTTTTATTCGTTCTACATTCAAAACAAACCCATATATGGACTTTAAATTAACCGCACCATTTTCCCCATCCGGAGATCAGCCGGAAGCTATATCTCAACTTGTTGCAGGTTTACGACAAGGCTTGGAACATCAAACATTATTGGGTGTTACCGGTTCGGGAAAAACATTTACCATCGCCAACGTTTTGCAAGAGATTAAACGTCCTACTTTGGTAATGAGCCATAACAAAACATTAGCCGCTCAATTATACAGCGAATTTAAAGAATTCTTCCCCGAAAATGCCGTAGAATATTTTGTTTCTTATTATGACTACTACCAACCCGAAGCTTATATCCCTACCACCAATACATATATTGAAAAAGATTTATCTATTAACGATGAACTTGAGAAACTTCGCTTAAGCACTACGTCAACATTGCTTTCGGGAAGAAAAGATGTCATTGTAGTGTCATCCGTATCATGTATTTACGGCATTGGCAATCCGGAAGAATTTGAAAAGAATACTATCCATTTACATTGCGGTCAAAAGATAAATCGGAACAAACTATTACACGATTTTGTTAACAGTTTGTATAGTCGTACGGAAGTTTACCTTGAAAGAGCCAAATTCAGGGTAAAAGGCGATACGGTTGACATATTTCCGGCTTATGGCGATATTGCTTACCGTATTACATTTTGGGGTGATGAAATTGAAAACCTTGAATCTATTGATGCCGTAAAAGGATTCAGCTTGGGAAAAATCAACGAGTTGACAATTTATCCTGCCAACATATTTGTAACCTC
>Ga0172377_10005995_pt1 | contig 12511 bp, 9 predicted proteins | sample Pumphouse3metaG_FD_119749 | JGI IMG/M metagenome (GOLD analysis project Ga0172377, IMG submission 119749) | Leachate microbial communities from a municipal landfill in Southern Ontario, Canada - Pumphouse #3 metaG | ecosystem: Engineered > Solid waste > Landfill > Unclassified | place: Canada... | reverse complement strand
TGGACTGTCTATCTTTAAATTCTTTGCAGGTTTTTTCGGACACAGCAGTGCCTTGATTTCTGACTCAATTCATTCTGCATCAGATGTTTTTTCTACAGTGATTGTCATCATTGGCGTCAAGATAAGTGGAAAGGCAGCAGATGAAGGACATCAGTATGGCCACGAAAGATTTGAAAGTTTGGCTGCAATTCTTCTTGCTATATTTTTAGGACTCACAGGACTTGGTATTGGTTATGAAGGTCTGAAAAATATTTTAGATGGCTCCTATCTACTTGCTACCCCACCAACTATAATAACTGTTGTGGCTGCCACAACATCAATTGTCATAAAAGAAGCTATGTATTGGTACACCCGTCATGGTGCAAAGAAGATCAAAAGTGATATCTTGATGGCAGATGCATGGCATCACAGATCTGACTCTCTCTCATCAATAGGTTCTTTAATTGGTGTAGTTGGAGCAAGAGCTGGCTATGAGATTCTCGATCCAATAGCTGCCATTGTTATATGTTTCTTCATTCTCAAGGTTGGATACTCTATATTCAAAGATGGAACAAATAAAATGGTGGACACTGCCCTATCTCCTGAGCTGACCTCAACAATAACAAGAGAGATAAAAGAGACAAAAGGTGTCATAGATATTGATGCCATGAAGACAAGACAGTTTGGTAATAAGGCTTACATCGATGTTGAGATCTCAGCATATGGCGAGTTAACTTTGAATGAAGCTCATGATATTGCAGTTACTGTCCACAACAAGATTGAGAGGTTGCATCCTGAAGTAAAGCACTGCATGGTTCACGTCAACCCAAAGATATATTGATAATTAGTTATGCCCTGCAATTGATTGATAATAGAAACTCCTGTAAGATTAGGTTCCCGCAAAAGAAACATACCAGTAATATCCTGAAAGCCATTTTGCAAATATTTTAACGGAGAAATCTAATGAAGAAATACAAAAGAATTTTCACTATCGTAGTTGATTCAATGGGTGTTGGTGAGTTAAGTGATGCAGCAGCATATGGTGATGTAGACGTAAATACATTGGCTCATATTTCACAGAGCGTTGATACTTTCAATATTCCAAATCTACAGAAATTAGGTCTAGCTAATATTACAAAGTTGAAGCAGGTGGAACCTGTTGAGAAGCCTTTGGGTTATTACACAAAACTTAAAGAGATGAGTACTGGTAAGGATACCATGACAGGTCACTGGGAGATGATGGGACTTCACATCACAACTCCTTTTCAGACTTTCACAGATACAGGGTTTCCTGATGACTTGATTGCTGAACTTGAGAAAAGAACAGGACACAAAGTCATTGGTAACAAGAGCTCTTCAGGTACAATCATTCTTGATGAACTTGCTGAAGAAGAGATTGCAACAGGCAACATGATTGTCTATACATCAGCTGATTCCGTTCTTCAGATCTGTGGTCAAGAGGAGACATTCGATCTCAAAGAACTTTACAGATGCTGCGAGATTGCAAGAGAGCTCACACTTCAACCACAATGGAAAGTTGGTAGAGTCATCGCTCGTCCTTATCTTGGAACAAAGAAAGGTGAGTTCAAAAGAACTGCCAATCGTCATGACTATGCGTTGAAACCATTCGGAAAGACAGCTTTAAATGCTCTTGAGGACAGTGGATTTGATGTGATATCTGTTGGTAAGATATCTGATATATTTGATGGTGAGGGAATCACAGAATCAAACAAATCAAAAAGTTCAGTTCATGGAATGGAGCAGACAATCGATATTGCAAAACGTGATTTTGAAGGATTCTGCTTCACAAATCTTGTTGATTTTGATGCTCTTTGGGGTCACAGAAGAAATCCTCAAGGTTATGCAGAAGAGATTGAAAGATTCGATGTAAAACTTGGTGAGATGCTGGAAGTATTGAATGATGATGATCTTTTGATCATAACAGCAGATCATGGAAATGATCCAACCTACACAGGAAGCGATCACACAAGAGAGCACGTTCCATTCATTGCTTACTCTCCTTCTATGAAAGAGACTGAGGAACTGCCTGTTCAGGACACATTTGCAATCATTGGTAGCACTGTTGCTGATAACTTTGATGTCAAAATGCCAGAAGGTACAATTGGTTCATCTATTCTTGATTTATTGAAATAACAGTTTCTAATTTTGGCTATAAAAAACTCTGAAGGTCTCAAAATCTTCAGAGTTTTTAATTTTTTGGAGGATGAATCTATTATTCTTTAACAGATCCTGCTAATAGTCCCTGTACAAAGTACTTACCCAAGAATATGTAAATACACAATACTGGAATAGCTGAGATAATTGCACCAGCCATTGAATCATTCCAAGCAACTGCCTGTCCACCAGCCAATTGTGATAGACCGACTGTAATTGGATTTGTTTCCTGACTTGTCAAACAGATGGCCCACAAGAATTCATTCCATATCTGAGTGAACTGCCAAATACCAACAACTACAAATGAAGGAACTGATAAAGGAAGAATCAACTTTGTGAAGATGGTGAAATATGAAGCACCATCAATTCTACCTGATTCCAAAATTGAGTTTGGTATTTGATCATAGAAGTTTCTAAACAGCATTGTTACAATTGGAATACCATAAACAACATGGGCCAAAATCAAACCATTCAGTCCTGCCATATTCAATCTTCTCAGTGTATCAAACAGAGGGATAAGAATGATCTGGTAAGGAATGAACATACCAAATAGCATCAATGTGAACACAAGCTCACTGCCTTTGAATTTATTCTTACTGAAGATATAACCATTTATAGCTCCTACAAATGCAGATATAACTGTACCTGAAATTGTCAGTACAAAACTGTTTCTTAGATAAGGAGCCAATTTTGTGATTGCATGCTGATATCCAATAGCTGTTGGGTGTGTTGGAAATTTCCAAGCTGTCAACAAGTTGATATCGGCTCTTGCTTTCAAAGAGGTTATGAATGCCATGTACATTGGAACCAAGTACATCATGCATATCAAAATCATGACTACATAATAAATTATATGTTTTGTTTTTCTACTTTTACTTGTACTGGCCATTATTGTACCCTCTCTTTATGTGAATGAACCATATATGGGATAATAAACATTGCTGCAAATAAGAACAGTATTACAGCCATTGCACTACCTAGTGCAAGTTTATTAGCTCTAAATGTCGTTGTGTACATTCTAACTGATGGGTGACCAGTGAATTCGTTATCTGTTCCTGCCATTGCGTAGATCAAGTCAAACATCTTCAATGAGATATGAGCCATGATAACAACTGCACTCATTGTGATAGGTTTCAAATTAGGAATTGCTATTTTCCAATAGTAAACAAACTCATTTGCTCCATCAAGTTTTGCACTCTCTTTGATGCTTCCAGAGAGTCCTCTGAGTCCTGCAAGATACAGTGCCATTGCATATCCTGAATACTGCCATGTACCTGCAAATAAGATACCCAATGTTGCAAGATTGAATCCATGCATCTCTTCATCAGAAAGACCTGCAGGAAATAATGGTTCAATTAAAAATGCAAATACAAGAAGTGCTGCTATCACAATGATGTTCTTTTTGATGCCTTTCTTATCTTGACTTGCGATTGCACTTATCAAGAATACGACAAACAATAGAGCAACTAGAACTGATAGTACCTGAAGAACATTCTGCCAATTGAATGACCAGATCTGTTTCTTACTGCTGATCCATTGAAATGTTCCTTGATTCTTACCAAACCATGTTGGAATGGCATTCAAGCCACCTGAAGGTGCCAACAGCCATCTCCAAACGGTACCACTGACTATGAAAGATAGAGACATTGGATATAAAAATATGGTTCTATATATTCCTTCATGTTTTATTGGTCTATCCAAAAGGATTGCCAATAGCAGACCAACAATCAGAGTTCCAGCCAACAGAAAGACTGTATAGAATACAGTGTTTACAAGATCTTGTCTGAATCCTTTGTTCATAAAACTCGTGAACAATGATTTATAGTTATCAAGTCCTATGAAATTTTTTACGGGTGTTGCACTCATTCCCTTCCAATCTGTCATTGATGAATATATTGTATTTCCTATGAATCCGTATACAAATATAGCTACAAGTATGATTGATGGAAGTAAAATCAAAACAGAGTACAAAGTTTCCTTGCTGTTTTTCCTACTCATAATTCCTCCTCAAAATTAAAAGCATGTCTTTTTTAAGTAAAAGCGGTTCCTAAATTGATAGAAACCGCCATTTAAGACTGATACGATTATTTATTAATTCATACCGTTGCTAGCTGCGATTTCAGCACATGCTGCTGCAGCTTGGTTAGCATCTTTAGAACTCATGAACTGTTCAATTACTGAAGAGAAGTCATTCATGAAGCCTTCATTAGCTACAACACCATGAGCTAGAGAACCAACGATTACATCGTTAGCGAAGTCTTTAGCTGCACTCTGTGAATAAGCACTGTATAGGCTCAAATCTGTATCTGTTCTAGCTGCGATTGAACCCTTTAGAGGGTTGAATGCATCCTGTCCAGATTTAGATCCACATTCTTCTACCCAAGAAATAGCTGCATCAAGGTTCTTACAACCTAGAGGAATACCAAAGCTATCTGATAAGAATTGGAATACACCATCAGTTCCAGGAGTATTGGCCCAACCGAAACCTGTTCCAGGTTCTAGACCCAATGTTGTCATCATGTATCCAGCAGCCCAGTCACCATGCCAGTTAAATGCAGCTTGGCCGTTAACCACCATATCTGTTGCTTGTTGCCAAGAAAGAGATGAAGAGTCTTTATTTGTATACATCAACAACTTACCAAAGTTCTCCCAAATCTTTACAACTTTAGGATCAGTCCAAGCTAATTTACCGTTCCATAGATTGTTGTAATCATCAGGGCCCAATGTTGCTAGAGCTACATTTTCCCAGTTTTCTGTTGCAGTCCAAGTCTGTCCCATTGATAGAGGGATGATGCCTTGAGCTTGTAATTTATCAGCTACCATAAAGAATTCATCTAATGTTGTAGGTACTGTTACTCCCCATTTTTTTAGGTTAGCAGGAATGTACCAAGCAACGTTTGATTTGTGTACACAAACTGGAACAGACCAGATACCATCATCAGTACCGATTAAATCAATCAAATCACTTGGGAATGCATCCATCCAACCCTGATCTTCAAATATAGGAGTTAGATCATACATACGATTTGAATCAACCCAAGTACCAATCAATTCTTGTCCAGCATGAACTTGGAATGATTCTGGTGGGTCATTATTCAACATACGAGTTTTTAAAACTGCCTTAGCGTTAACACCACTACCACCTGTGACTGTTGCGTTAATTAAGTTTACATCTGGGTTCTTTCCTTCATAATCAGCTACCATTGCTGCCAGAGCAGGACCTTCATCACCAGCCCACCATGAGAAGATTTCCAAATCTCCGGATGGAGCCATTCCATCAAGAACTAATTTGTTAGCATCAGCAGAGCTTGCCATTGATGCTTCTTGAGCTCCTTGAGCAAAAGTCATTCCCATTGCCATCATTGCAATACCAGCGAGAGCAAAACATTTTTTCATAAAATTCCTCCTGAATTTTTGTTTTATAATTTATTGTTGCATCAATTTCTTTCGCCGTACATTAAAAATCTATCTGAATTTTATTGATTTTTTTAGATTGTCTTTAAATAATCATCAAAATTATTATTTACCTTAACAAGTTTTACTTAAAAATCGTGAGCCATGCATCTTTTTTTTTTGTTGCGGATTGCCATACGAGGGACTACAATAAAGAAATGGAATACACGATAATTTTAGTTGATGATGAAGCTCATGTTAGAACAAGTATCAGAACAAATACACCATGGAAGGATTATGGTTTCACAGTGATTGGTGAGGCCAATAATGGAGTTGAGGCCATTGAATTGGTTGAAGAACTCAAACCAGATGTAATAATCACTGATATCAGAATGCCATATCTTGATGGCATTGATCTAATCAAGCAGATAAGAGAGATTCAACCTACAATTACCATAATAATATTGAGTGGTTACGATGAGTTCACCTATGCTCAAACTGCAATTCACTACAATGTTAAAGAGTATCTCCTCAAGCCTGTGAGCAGAAATGATTTCTGCGAGTTACTGCAGAGAACAAAAAAATTACTTGATGAGAACTATCAGAAAATCAATGACATAAACAAGCTTGAATCGAATTATGAAAGAGCTCTTCCTTTACTGAAGGAGAAGTTTCTTGTCTCACTTCTGACCCCCTCTCATGAGAATGACAACAATGAGTTGATTCAGCGTGCAAAGTCCTTTGATTACAACATAGAAGGTGATCACTTCATGGTTGCAACTGTTGAGGCCAATCAAAATGACAGTCCATTGGTAGCAATGGCCATGATGGAGGTCTGCAAGGAGATTCTGAAGGATAAAGACAACATCTTTCTTCAGTTGGAAGACCAAATTGTAATCATACTTAAGGATGAGAAGATGGGTAAGAATGATGACTTCACATCTTTATTCATAAAGCAGGTATTCAGACAGATCTCCACCCTCAGCTCTTATCTGAATAAATACTTAAAAGGTGGCTCAACAATTGGAATTGGCTCTGCTGTTCATGCACCTTCTCAGATTCATGTTTCATACAGAGAATCATTGATTGCATTGAATTACAAGGCATATCAAGAGAATCAAGATATACTCTACATAAATGATGTTGAGCACATAAATCATCCTGTTATAAAAAAAGACCTCTTTCTTGAGAAGAGAGATGATTTCATCACGGCTTTAAAAGTTGGAGAGAGAGATGAAGTTGAGAGACTTGCTTCAACTTTTTTTGATGATACCTCAGGATTGAATCCAGAAGGACTTCAATCATATCTACTTACAATATTGTCTATATTGGCATCTGTTACCACAAGTTACGGAACATCCCTAGCTCAAATAACTCAGAACAATGAGGAGAAGAATTATGTACAGGAGCTATCTGGAATAAACACAATCAACAAGGCAAAAAAGTGGTTCACAGAGCTCTCTGTTCTGACAAACAGAGCTCTTAAAGGACAGAGAGTCCAGAGTCACATACAATTTGTAGAGGAAGCAAAGAGATACATAGAGGAGCATTACCAGGATACAAACCTCTGTCTTGAAACTGTATGTGATCACCTTGGAATAAGCACTGCATACTTCAGTTCCACATTTAAAAAAGAGACTGGTACATCTTTTGTTACAGCATGCAATGATATTCGAATAAACAAAGCAAAGATTTTGATGAGTGAGACCGATATGAAGAACTATGAAATATCAGAGAGAGTTGGTTTTTCAGATTCCAATTATTTCTCTTTCTGTTTCAAACGTACAGTTGGACTATCTCCTTCTAAATATAGGAATTCAATAAAAATATCATGAAAAAAGAACCTAAAAGTATACATCGCATATTCTCGACTTCTATAATAGCGATCTCAATGATCATTATTGCAGTGATGTCGACTGCTCTGTATTATGGTTTTTCTAAAGTCACCCGCCAGAATGCTCAAAAGAATACGAAGGAAATAATCACTCAGGTGAACTACAGGTTGGGGAGCTACATCACCTCAATTCTTGAGATAAGCAACTATGCATTGGATTTGGATTTTGTAAATGACAAACAGATATCTAAGGAGAAGCTTCAGACAATTGTTAATTCCCGCCACGATATAGTGAGCATAGCTTTTTTCGATTTTGATGGCTCCCCCATTCTGATAAGCGATGACAAACCAACAATCAGCAAGAATGAGATAATAAGACAGGAGTGGTTCTACTCAATAATAAGCAACAAGAAAGATGACTACAACATGTACTTCTCTTCCCCTCATATCCAGCATCTTCTTCCACAGAAATTTCCCTGGGTTATAACCTACTCGCAGAAAATCACATATACAGATGATAGAGGCATAACCCGTGATGGTATTCTCATGATTGATATGAACTTCTCTCTCATAAGTGAGATGATTCGCTCAGCAACGCTTGGTTCGAGTGGTTATCTTTATATTGTTGATGACTCAGGAGAGATTGTCTATCATCCAAAGCAGACCTTGATCTACGCAGGACTGTTTAACGAAGATACTGAGAGCATTGAAAATGTGGTTTTTGGAACTTTTGTTAAAAAATACAACAACAGAGACAGATTGACTGTCATTCAGACCGTCAATGATTGCAAATGGCGATTGGTTGGAATTGCCTATCTTGATGAAGTTACAGAGGGAATGACAACAATAAACCTGCTTGTGATTCTTCTCTCTCTGATATTCGCTCTGCTTTCAATTGTGATTGCCTGGTTTGTTACAAACCATATCACCTATCCAATAAAACAGCTTGAAATGGAGATGGAGAGGTTTGATATTGAGACTGCCAAGCTTTCAAAGCCAATAGAGGGCAGCAAAGAAGTATACACACTATCTGTCACATACATAAAGATGATAAAGAGAATCAGAAAACTGATGGGAGATATTGTGACTGCACAGGACCTCAAGAGAAAGAGTGAGCTTGAGGCACTTGAAGCAAAGATCAATCCTCACTTTCTTTACAACACACTCGACAGTGTGGTCTGGATGGCCGAACAGGATGATACAGAAGGTGTCATCACAATGGTTCAAGCTCTTTCCAAACTATTCAGAGTTTCAATAAGTAAGGGTCATGAAATAATAACAATCAATGAGGAGATTGAACACGTCAGAAACTATCTTCTGATACAGAAGATGAGATATCAGAATTTCGACTTTAAAATCAATCTTCGTGAGGACTTAAAAAATTGTCCAACGATAAAACTGCTTGTTCAACCCGTTGTTGAAAATGCCATATATCATGGAATAAAATATCTGGTGGATCCTGGACTCATAACAATAGATGTAGACAGCCCTGATGAGAAGAATATCATAATAAGTGTCTCCGATAATGGAGTTGGTATGGATGAGGAAACAACAGAATATCTTTTGAAACGAGATAAACCTGATTACCTCATCAAAGATATAGAGAACAAAGAAGGAAAAGGAATTGGTCTTGTAAATGTTCAAGAAAGAATTCAGCTGACCTATGGAAAGGAATATGGTCTGAGGGTTGAATCTGAACTTGATGAAGGAACCACCGTATATATCAAAATTCCAAAGAATGATTCAATTCATCCTTTGAAGGTTGCCCAGAAGGAAGGTAAATAGATGAAGCACATAAAATTATTACTTTTATCACTATTCATGTTGATAGCCATTCTTATTGGTTGCAGCAGGATTGGAGTTTTCAAAGAGATAAAAGAGGAACCCAAGAAGATTGCATTCATAAGCATGAAACAGGGAGGTCAGCTTTGGGGAAATGTTAAGAATGGTGCAAGGATGGCTCATGAGGAGACTCAATGTCTTGTGGATTTCTATGCTCCAATCGAGGAAACAGATAGCTTCTCTCAAATTAAATATCTGGAACAGGCAGCATCTGGAGATTTTGATGCAATCATAATTGCTCCAAGTGATCTGACACTTCTCTCAACAACAGTTCAAAAGGTTCAAAGAAGAGGTGCCAAGGTTCTGCAGATATACAATGAGACAATTGCTTATGATGGATTTGAGCAGTTCAAGATGATGACAGATTTCACTCCCGTTGGTGATTCCATTGCCAATTTTCTAATTGAAAAATCAGGTAACAATCCAATTCATGTTCTGCTTGTGGGCTCACTGCTTCATACATCAGCAGGCTCTCAAACAGAGCTGAGCATAAAACAGAGATTCAAAGACAACAGCAACATCAAATTTGAAACCATCTACTGCTTTGGTGATAAAGAAAGAGCCGAAGATCTTGTTGTGGAAAAACTCAAAAAGAATGAATCTATAAATTTCATAATTGCTCTTGATGAGACAAGTTCTGATGGAATCATTGATGCAATCCACAGCACAGACTCTCACAATGCAAAAATAATTGCCTGGGGAAACTCTCTAAACAACATAGAAGGACTTGAAGATGGATATGTTGATGCAATTGTTGCAATAAATGGATTTGGACTCGGCTACAGAAGTATATATGCTGCACTTGATTTAATTGACGGTAAAGCTATTCCTTCCACTCCATTGGATTTTGCAATTGTCACTAAAGATACTTTCCTAGAAGATAGGAATCAGAGATTGCTGTTTCCACAGCTTCTTTAATCAGAGAGTCTTGCTTTTAGCATAAAAAGACATGAAGTTCTCTTTGGTTACTTTCTCATAAGGTATCCAAACATATTTATTGTTGGTTATCGTGTAGCCAATGTTGTCGCTTGTTGGCTCCTCATCAGATGCCATCACATAAGCCAAATTGAATGCAGCTTTTGCTTGATTGTATGAATCATTCAGAACTGTTCCAAGCAATGTTCCATCTTGTATGGCTTTTAATGCAGTCGACGATGCATCACATCCGACAACAGGAATGTACTTATCTTCAGAGAAATAACCTTCTATCTTGAGGGCATCAATAGCACCAAGCGCCATCTCATCATTGTTAGAGAACACCGCTTCGATATTATCTCCATATTCAGATAGCATGTTTGTCATGATATTTTGAGCCTTAACTCTGCTCCATTGAGCAAATCCTGAATCCAATTTTTGAGATGCAATTCCTTCTTCAGAAAGAGCTTTTATGCAGTATTCAGACCTCTGTATTGAATCTTGATTACCAGACTCGCCTTTCAATATTACATACTGAAGTATTCCATCATTGTTGATGTCTGCTTCGGGATGAGACTTCCAATACTCTGCAACCATCTGCCCCTGCATGTAACCAGAATCACTTGCAATGGAACCTACATAATATACATTTCCAACCCAATAATACATATCAGAAGGATATGGCTCTCTATTGATGAATACCAATGGAATGTCTTTTTTCTCAGCTTTTTTTATGACGGCACCAACTGCACTTCGGTCAACTATGTTCACAATAATTGAATCAACGTCATCATTGAAAAATTCATCAAGTTGGTCATTCTGAGTCAGCTGAAGGCCAAGACCATCACCAAATATAATTTTGGCTTTATCACCTGCTTGTTCAGATATAACAGCTCGCATTCCAGATATGAAAGGATCTTCATATTTATATGCAGCACAGCCAATCACCGTTTCTTTTTTCCCAGAAGAGAAAACAGAAGCAGCAATTAATAAGCAAAAGAAGAGAGTGATAAATTTCTTTTTCATAAGCCTTTTTTTATAATCCTCAGTTGATTGTTATTATATTGTTACATACATTTACCACTATGTTAAGAAAAACATTTATGAGAGTGATTTCAGAAAATCTCTCTCTTTGTTAAAGACTTTCAACTCGATATCTGAGAATTGTTTTGTATTTGTCAGGAGTGACTCTTCTTGTATCAGATAAATATATCTCTCTATGTACAAGACTCCTTATCTTCAAATTGTTTTCAGTTATGAACTCTTTCATAACCGAAAAAGTTTTAGGCTCATCATCGAAAGGACCTTTATGAAGCATCTGAACAGATAGACCATCTTCAATTTCTGTAAGATAGGCCTCACCTAAAAGAGGGTTGTTCTTCTTTTTAGCTATTTCAAAGGCTCTTTGGAACACATCATCATTCACAAAATCTGGCTGTCGTATCATGATGGTATAAAGGAACTCTTCTTTGAGAAGGACATCACTCTTTCGTCCTCTCTCACTCAGATCCCAAGTACCTTCCAAAGGATATACCACATACTCAAAATATCCTTCCGGTGTGTATCCTTTTTTAGGCATCATTCTTATTGCATAGGACAATCCATAAAGGACGGCAATACGATTTGAAAAATCTTCTGTATTGGGATTTCCTTTTCCTTTTATGCATATGTACTTCTGCTTTCCAACTGTTAGAAGTGAGGGCACTGCTTTCTGTCCATAGATATCTTTTTCTTGTTTCTTATATTCATACTTCATGATGTCCTCACTCCCTAATTTTATAATTTTATTTTAGCAATTGGGTCCAAAACTCTGTGCTTACCAACCATCTTATCAACAGCTCTGTGATGTGCATCCTCACAGCCATTCCATGGCTTGTTGCTGTTCTCACTCTTGTATTTCTGAGTCAACCAGAGATTATCGGCTGCTATCCTATCAAGATTTCTCAATTCAAGTTCAGTGATTGATTTAACAAAAGCATTGGCATCTTTAGCATTCAAAACAGATGGAGCTGTTGTAATCAATTCATTGTAGTGATGCAGACAGAACCCTTTTGATTCATCAATAGCTTCTTTAAATTTAGGATCAGTATTCCAAAGCTGAATTATGGTATAGACATATCTATCAAGTCGTGATTTCATCTGAGTGCAGATCAAACAACCTGACTCACGGTTGGTAAACTGAGCAGACAATTCTGCAATTGCTTTCTCTGTTTTCTTACCGGGTTTTACATTCAACACGCCATCAAAAGCTTTCTTAAACTTCTTTCTGCTTTCCTCGAGATATGTATCACATATCAATCCTAAATCCTGTGCTTTTTTGGCATCGCTCAACATCTGAAAATGACTGTTGCAGAAACCATATTCATTGACTCT
>Ga0172377_10005993_pt1 | contig 12511 bp, 17 predicted proteins | sample Pumphouse3metaG_FD_119749 | JGI IMG/M metagenome (GOLD analysis project Ga0172377, IMG submission 119749) | Leachate microbial communities from a municipal landfill in Southern Ontario, Canada - Pumphouse #3 metaG | ecosystem: Engineered > Solid waste > Landfill > Unclassified | place: Canada... | reverse complement strand
CTATCGTCGGGTAGCCTTCAATGTTCTTTTCGGAAATACTGACGACCATTTTCGCAATCATGGCTTTATACTCACTCTGAGAGGTTGGACGCTTTCGCCGGCATACGATATCAATCCGTCCATAAAGAGTCATCATTGTTTGCTAATCAATGAAAATACCGAATTATCAGATATTAATGCTCTGCGAGACTCGTGTGAGAGTTATATGCTTGATAGAGGAGATGCTTCTGATATTATTGATGAGGTAATCTGTGTCATTAAAGATTGGCAAAGAGTCGCTACAGAGAATCAGATACCAGTTAAAGAGCTGAACCAATATGATGACAGATGGACTCATCACACATCATAGACTACCATCAGGTATTAGTCAGTAATTTGGTTTCATAAAAATTAAAGTTATGGATCTAAAATAAACCACTTAATACGAAAAGCAGAGTATAATAAATATTTTATATGGCAATGGTTTGGTTTTCGTTGTTTCGTCCTTCGTGTCGGGTGTAAACGTGCGGCAGCAGCGTGGAGTTTATAAATCAGGAAATTGGCTTCGAAGAAAAGTCCTTTCTTGCAATAGATACAGCCACTGAATTAACAACCAGGAAATTGGCACTTTTCGCAAATCCTTGTAACTAACAGATACAATGTTATTTACAGCGATTTCTCAAAAGTAGCGTTTTCCTGGTTGTTATATCTACCGTGCTGCGTTGTGCTTCTGAAATGGAGACTTAATGCCGTCGCAGTGCACATTAATCATTTGCATCAAGCTACCTTTAGCTATCTTCGTGGCGACATTATCAAGACACCATTTCAGAAGCACAACGCAGTACGGCCTGAGACAATAATAAATAATTCATATCATTTTAGAATTATATTTGCAGTTTAGAAGGGATCTTATATAAAGTTTTGTAATCATTGAAAATTTTAAAACAAAACAGTCTTTTTAAACTTTTGAGAAAAAGAAAGATAATGCCCTAAATATCAAAAAATCCAATAGAATGTACAATTATATGATTGCTTCGTTAATGGTAAAAGGCGAGGGCATAACGCGTACTTATAGATGTTTATATCCAATAGCTTATTAAAAAAGACCCGAACATAGATTTCTTGTGCGAATGAAGATTGGGAATCTTACATTTGTAATGTTTTTTAGTCTCTACAGATTATAAAAATGGGACCAATTTATTAATATTAAACAGAAAATCATGAAAGTAAAAAATCTTAGTTTATTACTAATCACTTTGTCAGCAATATTTTTTATGGCGTGTACTGATGACGACTTATCAAATGATGTCACGACTGCTACGATACCAGAAGTAAGTTTTGTACTAACAGATACAGAGCAAAGTGTATGTTATGACAATGATGGTGATGAAATAACGGCGCCTTCTGAAGGAGAGGACTATTATGGCCAAGATGCACAGTTTACGGGAACAGAGATGAGCTATACCAATAACGGAGATGGTACAATTACAGATAACAATACTGGCTTAATGTGGCAGCAAACTCCTAATTATAATCGAATGGATTATTATGATGCCTTGGATTATGTAGATGCTTTAAATACAGGTGATTATGATGACTGGCGTTTACCAACTATAAAGGAATTATATTCCTTGTTATATTCAGATGGAAGCTTGGGAACTACGAGCAGTACGTCAATTCCATATTTAAATACCGATTATTTCGACTTTGAGTATGATGAACATATGATGTATGCAGCACAATATTGGTCTAGTACCAAATATTTGATAGAAGGAATACAAGACAATGCAAAAGAAGGCGCTTTTGGGATGAATTTTGCTGATGGTCATATTAAGGCCTATGAAACAGGAATGTATTTTGGAAGTACTACAACTATAGATGTTCCAGGCTGTTTCGTTCGTGCTGTGCGAGGAGAGGAAAATGTATATGGTGTCAATGACTTTGTGGACAATGGTGATGGTACGGTTACCGATAATTCAACAGGTTTAATGTGGCAACAAGCCGATGATGGGAATACCTATAATTGGAAAGATGCATTGGCCTATGCTTATAATAGTGAATTGGCAGGATACACAGATTGGCGCTTACCAAATACCAAGGAACTTCAGAGCATTGTAGATTATGATGCGACATCCTTCCCTGCCATTGATGATATTTTCACTTGTACAGAAATTATCGATGAAACTGCTAATGGTACCAATGGTTATGGTTGGTACTGGACTGGAACCACACATGGTGACTTTAAATATGCTGCCAACTACGTTTGTTTTGGAGCAGCTTGGAGTAAAGATAATAGCGATGCTACAGTTTATTATGACTGGCATGGAGCTGGTGCACAACGAGCAGATCCAAAATCAGGTGTTCCTTCAGACTATGATATGTCATCTATAAATGCTACCGATTTAGTAAGGATTACAAATTTTGTTCGATTGGTTCGTGATGTTAATTGATTTTTGGCCCATAGAACCATTGCCCATTACTATATTTGATACATGAAGATAAATTAACGTAGTTCTATGCACATTTTGTGCGTAGAACTATTTTTTTTAGATTTTTTATTAGCTAATTATAGTATTTTTGCAATTATTTTTCATTATTTGTTAATGAAAAACAAATCACAGGAATAAATTTAATAAACCTGTATAAAAAAGTTTAGACGAGGTTCGAAAATCGTTAAGAGTAGGAAATTTTAAATATTTTTTAACATTAAATTAAGTAATTATGAAAAAGAATCTTTTTACTGTTATTACAGTAATGATTATGCTTATGGGAATAAGTTTAACAACAAAAGCACAACCATCAAGATATGCTGTACTACCTACAGGAAAAAAGTTAATTATACAATCAGCAGTTCAATATGGTAGAAGTAACAAAGGATGTTGGGAAAAACCAGGCGGTGGTTCAATGGCAGCAAAAGGAGATAATATTCGAGTTTGGAGTTTAGACGGTGCTCCAACAAAAAGATTTACTCTTGTAAGAACTAACGAACGCGGCTGGTACGAAATTTATATTGCTAACATACCATCTTCTAGAATAGATGTTTCAGGTAACAAAAATATTGGCATATGGGAAAGAAATGGGGGAGATAACCAGAAGTTCCTATTTAAACATCTCGGCAATGGACGTTATAAAATTTATACAAAAAGTGGAAAAATTGTAAACCTTGAAAATGAGGGTGCAGGAAACGGAGTAAATGTACAAGTTTGGCATGATCATGAAGGCTTGCATAACGAATGGTGCTTATTAGACGCTATAACAGGAAAAGCGATACTACCAATTGGACAAGCAACTGCCCCAGAAGTAATGCTTAAAGGGGTAAGAGTTCCTTCAGCAATATATTACATACAATCGGCAATGAGCTTCGGACGCAATAATAAAGGATATATGCAATTTCCAGGAAGAGCTCCTGAATGGTACAGAAAAGGCAATTTGATGAATATTTGGACCAAAGATGCAAACCCGAATAAAAAGTTTTACTTTGAAAAAGAGTGTAGTTCGTTTTAATCTTTTATAAATCAGCGATTAAAAGTGTTTTTATAAAGATGCAGGTAACGATATAGTAGTGGAAGTCCAGCTACACATTGCATTGCTCTGCATAATTTCAAATAACTCTCTGACACAAAGGTAGGCAATGTTTTTGATGGTAACAAATCAATTAGAGTATATTTTAAATGGGGTTGATAATAATTTATCGGCTCCATTTAGCCTCTACATATTTATCTTTTTAAACCCCGCTTATGGATATTCTTTTTTACCGGCTCAGACTTTTGTTTCTTTTGAGGAAGCGGAAACGACTCAAAAACTTTATCTTGAATTTTAGTCATATCAACCAATCTTTTTTCAATAAGTTTCCAATCATATTTGCCATTTAACATCACAATATCCTCATCGAAATCTATGTCGTCAAAGTAAGTTATAGCTTTGAAAGGTCGGATAACATTTGAGCCTGGGAACTTCTGTTCATACAACCTGAGCATTGAATTGAACGGAAAGCGGGTGGAAAGGAAAGCAATATCTATGAAATCCTTTAACCGTGAACCATTATCGGCAATGGCGGAAAGTTTCATAGCAATGATATCTTCCATGCTGTACAATCTTATACCAGACTCGGTGTAAGGCTTCTCAAGATACTCATAGGAATGGGTAATACAATCTATCTTGACTCCATCGATAGTGCCTTTTAGGGTATTCCTTTCCATAAAATCAGTACGGAAACCATATTTATTAGAGAGGAACATTTCCAATTTGGTTGCATCAAATGGTTCAGGCGTGAAAAGATCCAAATCCACACTTACCCTATGGCCTAAATAGAGGGACAAAGAGGTTCCGCCTGCCAAATTAAAATTCGACAGGGCACTTTCCGCTTCCAGCTTTCTCAGGAGTTCAAGAGTTGCTCCCGTAACAGTTTCCGTGTGTAGCATTTTAGTTCTTCTTTTTTGATGTCAAAGACGATGCAGACAAAATTCATATCCCGTGCTGACAAGTAGGGAATTTCCTTTATTATTTCCCTGAATCCCTCTATCCCTCCATACAGATTGAATGCAGCATAAAAGTCCTTCAGCCAGCCTCTTTCAATGACACGCTGAACCACAACCTTCCTCGATTTCCACCAGTCGAAATGGGACAAGTCATATTCCCAAAGCAATGAAGGGGAGATTGAAGAATCACCCGTATAAGTTTTATATTCGTCAAATATAGTCATTACCTTCTCTTTTTTACATATATACAAAATTACCATTTTTCACCGTAACATCCAATTTATCAGGCTGTTTTTTATCGTTTCTCTTATCTCCGAAAGGATTTATTGATAAGGACTAAAAAAATATTCTAAAATCCATATTGATACTAAGTGAGTTACAAAGAAAATATGGGGCTGGCGGTAACCGTTAGCCCTATTTTTTCATGCCTATTTTTGAAAACTTTGCAACCGAAGAAAGAAAAATAACCCATTGGAACAAAGGAATATTTGTATGGAAGAGAACAGCAATGATATTGAGAAACTCAAAGCGATGATCAAAGAAAACTTTGAGGAACAGCGGAAGCTGATCGCCAAGTTAGAAACGGCTCTGGAAGCAGTAACCAGTTTCAACGGCAAGCAAATGCTGGACAGCCGGGACATGCGCCTGATGCTGAAAGTCTGCGACCGTACCCTGATCCGCTGGCGCAACTCGGGCAAACTCCCGTATTTCAAACTCAGCGGCAAGATTTACTTCTGGGCCTCGGACGTGCACAAATTCCTGAGAGAAGAATACAAGCAAGAAGATTTTATATCCGATTCTATTAACTCATAAATAATATTCACATGGAAAATCAAGCTAAAGTAATCGTCATTGAACGAAACAAATTCGCAGCACTCGTCAAATCACACCGCAAATGTCTCCAGATGCTGAACATCCTAACCTATATCTATACGGTTAAGGAAGTAAGCCTGACTTTAACCCTGCAGGAAATCTGTGAAGTTCTGCACATGACCCCTGAGGAAGTGGAAATACAGCGACAGAAGGGATATATCCGCTTTACAACGCAGAAAGGGATGACCGTCTATGAAATCACCGACCTGCTCCGATTGGAGAATATGCTGGAGATGGGAAGTGTTTATCGTAAAATTGACGAAAAGGCCATGAATATCGGACCTTTAAATAATGAATAACGATGAAAGAAGAAAAGCAAGACAAGAAACAGCGGAAGCGTCTGGTACACGCTTCCCTGTTTAGCGGATTCGGTGCCCCTGATCTGGCAGCCGAATGAATGGGATGGCAGAATGCCTTCCATTGTGAGATTGATCCGTTTTGTAACCGGATTTTAAATTATTGGTTTGGCAATGCTCAAAGCTATACCGATATCACTACAACGGATTTCAAGTGCTGGAAAGGGAAAATAGATGTCCTTACGGGCGGCTTCCCCTGTTTTGCCGGAGATACACTGGTCCTTACTTCCGATGGAATGAAACCGATCCGGGAGATAAAAATTGGGGATGGCATTCTGACCAAGGAAGGACGTTTCAAAAATTGTAACGCCGTCATGAGAAGCAGCCAAAGGCATATCACCTGCCTCAAAGCCCAAGGTGTCTATAAACCTGTCATTACGACGGATAACCATCCGTTCTGAACATGTGACCGAAAAGGCCAATACCAATGAAAGAATGCCGGAGATATAGAGAAAGGTGACCGGATTGCATATAGATGCATAGAAGGTAGCGACAGCTCTTTCACCCCTGCTTTCTGGAAAATGGTAGGCCGCTTTCTTGGAGATGGCTGAATCCTTGATGGAAAACGGAAGAGCAATATACCTGAGGGGCATAGAGGTTCACGAATAAACTCGTTCAATCACAAGGTGGTCATTTGTTGCGGTAAAAAAGAAAAGTCTGAATTAGAGAAACTGATACAGGATGCCGGATATAATGCCACCATCTCGGAAGACCGGACCGTCTTCAAGTTTATAATTTATAACCAAAGTCTATGCTCCTTCTTAGAAGGATTCGGACGTTATGCCATTGGGAAAAGGCTTTCCGGACAATGCTTCAACCTGGAACATGAACGGAAAAAGGCATTGTATGAAGGATATCTTTCCGCAGACGGCTACACGGAAAAAAGTGGAGCGATGAAAACGACGACAATCAGTGCGGAGCTTGCTACCGGAATAGCCCAGATAGCAAGGGATGTGTTCCACCGTCCCGTTTCCATATCGAAAAAGAGCTGCAACCGGATTTGTGTGATTGAAGGCAGACAGGTAAATGAACATCCGCAATATTGTGTAACTGTCAGCCCAAACGAGAAATACGGTTACTACAAGGATGGATTTATATGGTGTCTTGTAAAAAACATAGAACATAAAAATGAAAGAAGAACAGTATTCAACATCGGAGTCGAGACTGACGAAACCTATACAGCAGACGGAATTGTTGTTCACAACTGCCAGCCTTTCTCCGTCGCAGGCCAAAGAAAGGGAGCGGATGATAACCGCTATCTCTGGCCTCACATGCTCAGGGCCATACATGAGATCAGGCCCGATTGGGTCATTGGTGAGAACGTTGCTGGCATCCTCACGATGGTACAGCCCGGTCAGGAGACTGAAGTGGGAAGTCAATCCACTCTATTCGGAGAGAGTGAGCCTGTATTTAAAAGACGACAGCAATATGTTGTTGAAACCATTTGCCGTGATCTTGAACGTGAAGGATATTCCGTCCAGCCGGTACTTATACCGGCTTGTTCCGTCGGTGCACCTCACAGACGGGATAGAGTTTGGTTTATTGCCCACCGTGACGGCACAGGACTACAAGCGCAGGGGGCCGGGCAGCAGGCAGCAGGGACTACCGGAGATAATCCATGGAATGCTTCTGCCAACGCCAGTGGCAACAGAGATACACCATGCCGAAAGAGTCAGGAAATGGAAATCGGTGAATTTATCCTCACCCCATGCCCAGATAGCCGGAGAGAAGAATCCCAACGGCCTGACGGATTTTCTGGACTTTTACGGGATACTACCGGAACCGATACCGGACAATGCTGAGCTGGAAAACACGGACGGGAACAATCTGGAAGAATCGATCCTACAATGGCTGGCAGAAGGACAAGTGATGCCGACACCGACAGCGCGGGACTGGAAAGGCGCACCTTCACTGGAGAACCTGAAGAAACGGGGAAAGATACCACAGAAGAACAGTCTTCCGGATTTCTTCGCCCGGACTGGAAAGAGTTTCCAACTCAATCCCCTATTTGTGGCCGAGATGATGGGTTTTCCACCCGGCTGGACGGTATCTCCTTTTCTCAATGAAGACAGGCCTCCGTTAAAGGATACGGAAACGCCATCGTCCCCCAGGTAGTCTACGAGATATTTAAAGCAATAGAAGAAACCTATAAATTAAACAGTCATGAATAAAGTATCAATATTTGAACATCCCGAGTTCGGACGCATCCGGACACTGGAGATTGACGGGAAAATATGGTTCTGCGCCTCGGACGTTGCCACCGCACTTGGTTACTCCAATCCGCGAGATGCCGTCGTAAGACACTGTAAACCAATGGGCGTCGTGGTTTGCGACACCCCCACACGCAGTGCCGTCCAGAAAATCAAATACATCAGCGAAGGGAACGTATACCGGCTGATTGCCGGTAGCAAGCTGCCTTCCGCTGAGAAATTCGAAAGCTGGATATTTGATGAACTGGTTCCCGAAACACTAAAGAACGGTGGCTATCTTCTTAAGAAGGATGGCGAAACGGATAATGAATTACTTGAGCGTGCCGTATTGCTCGCACAGAACCGTATAAAAGAGCGTGACAGCCGTATTTCAGCATTGGAGAAGGAGAACAACTATGCCATCCTGAAACTCAAGCTACAGGCCCCAAAAGTTCAGTATTACGACAAAGTCCTGCAATCCCAAAGCACCTACACAACCACACAAATAGCGAAAGAATTGGGAATGACTGCCGGCATGCTGAATAAGCGGCTCCGATGGGCAGGCATCCAGTTCCGCCAATCCGGTCAGTGGCTGCTCAAAGCCCCTTATCAGAATCAAGGCTATACGGCAACCCGGACTCATGTATGGGAAAGCCGCACAGGAGAAACCGGAACAGCCCAACTGACCGTCTGGACGGAGAAGGGCCGGTTATTCATACATTACCTTTTTGAGGCTTATCTGGTATAGCCGGAATATTAAGACCGTGACAAATAAAAAAGCTACTGAATTTTTATTTCAGTAGCTTTTTTATTGCTTTCAATTGATATTATCTCAATCGGGGTCCCGTTTTCTTTTTTTCTTTCGGAGATACAATCTCTTGTCGCGGTGCTTCTTGCGGCCTTATCCTTTCGCAGACAGTCTCACTCTGAAGAATTCTATTTAATTTCCGGAGGTCCTTCAGTAATTCCTGTTTGCATTCCATCTCCAGAGAATGAGCCATATTCGACATCGGACTGGTACTCCTTGCAACAAGCGGACCGTGCAGGAGATCATCTTCTATATACAGGGTACAACGCTTCAAAATCCCTTCAATATCCTTCGGCGTTTCAGCGGCATCAATCGACTCCTGAATAGCCTTATAATTTTTATCCATATAATAGGCCTTATACAAGTCATCCGCATGCCAGCCAAAGAAATAAAGGTAGTTGCTTGCCAGTTGCGCGCTATACTCTTTTATATTGCTTTCCACAACACCTTTCTTCTTGTCAAGATATTGCTGCAACTGTTCGATTCTTAAATCACTTTTATCCATCGTTGCCCTGTTTATTGTTTCGTATCCGTTTCGCTCTGAAACGAAACATCCAATTCTCTTTCCTGATGGAAATTATCCGCTATCACGAATTTAATCTCCGCATTCTTACTACCTCGATTATGATAGAAGAGTGTGAACACTTGATGGCAGGGATCGCTGTCATCCAACTCCGCTATCGAATCCAACGGTTGCATCTCCCGGTTCACCAACCGGACATTCTTCTTGTCGTATACCTCTCCGCTACCCTCCATCTGTATATAACCGACTTGATAACCGGCTTCCTCGTAGTTTCCACTGCGATTGAGTGTCAGACGAATCTCTACGGTCTCATCCGAGGCAATGGTCTTCTGGAGATACCAGGACGTTAACGAGAAATCATAAGCCTGCTGCACTTCCAATTTATCATCACAACCACTCAGCAGGCAAAGCAATGTGAGCATGATGCTACTTATTATTAATTTCATCTTCATGATTTTACGTATTATTAAATGAATAATTTATTTGATTGAGTCCGTTGGCGGCTAACGCCTGATGCCCGTTTTTACCTTTCTTTCAGGCGGTTCTTCTTTCTTCGCAGTTCCATTGCAATCCTCTTCAGAAGGCGTTTGCGCAAGAATATCTGCGAGTACCCTAAGATCCTTTATCAATTGCTGTGTGCACTCCAGTTCCAAAAAGTGAACCATATTCACTGCCCGAATAGAACTTTGACAGTCTAATCGAGCATTCAGTAATCGTTTCTCACCGCAGGCTTCATTGCGCCTAAGAATCTTCTGAATTTTATCAATGTCCTCTGCCTCTTCTAATCCCTGCCGGAGTATCTTGTAACACTTGGACATGAAGATGGATTTATACAAATTTTCTGCGTTGTACTCGAAATAGTACAGAAAGTTTTCATCCATCTGTTCCTTTAACTCATGTATATTCCGTTCTTCCCAGTCTATTTTGATATCCAGCCAATGAAGCATCTGGTCCACGTTCCAATTACCTTGTTCCATACTATTACCGCTAATTGAAAATGTACTTTAGTCCGACAGCTACCACCGTGTGGAAATTCCCCACGGATGATCCGAAGAATATCCTCTGGCGGACATTGAAAAGAAAAACCAGCCTGTCACTTAGGAACGCCTCCATCTCGAAAGCCGGGGCAAAACCATAAATGAAGCATCCGTCATTCTTTAAAGTCGCCCCGTCGTAGAGCAACTTACGGTTCCAGTTGGTCGCCTCATAACCCGCCAGAGCGGAAAGACCGGCAGAGAAGAACACATTCTTGCCACGGTCCGAGAAGAACGGCACGAAATAACCTATCTCTCCGGTAAACTGCGCTTTGGGGATCGCTATATCCTTATAGGAACAGTGCTTTTTCACATAATCCGCCCCGAACAGCCAGCGGGAATGGTTCCGGTTGTACCGGCTCAGAGCCAGTCCGACCTGGAAATTACCATGCAGATGCTTCACATTCGAACCGAAGTCGTCCACACCGCCTAACGTAAGCTGGATACCTTTCTGCCCCGGCAGATAACGCTGGGCAAAGGATTTGCCTGCCGCAAAGGGCAGACAAATGCATAACAAAATAAATAAAACTCTTTTCATGATTACTCGCCGATTAATTCATTCACAATACGCGCATCCACCAGGTCACTGTTCTCCATATAGAACCGCTGGTGACGGCCTCCCCCTTTCTCGTAAATTTCCACTTCCAGCAACTTGTCATCAGGAATGACAATCTTCGGAAAGGCATACACGATCCGTCCCGTGCTCTTTCCTTCGATGCGTGTCAGGGCATTGAGCGTGCGTACCGGTTCAATATAAGTCTCCTGTTGAGCCGTCCTTTTGGCAATCTTCTTATCCACCACTTTAAACCGCACGAAATCCACATCGAAAGGCACATTGGAATTGTTCGTCAGGGAAACATGGAAAAATATTAAGTCCTTATGCACATAAATGCCCTTTAAAAGAGCCTGCATCCCGAACTGCCTGCACCCGATATGCTTCACGTCCCTGCGGTCCAGCCGGTGGATGGTGTACATCACGCTGGCAATGACCGTCGGATCTTCCTCGCCCAGTTCCGTGACACGGATGGAACTGCCTCCCTTCTTTTCTCCCTCGTCCGGGTTCATCCACTGGTCCATATTGATATTCAGCGTGGAAGGTTCCTCCTTATAAACGACATTGAAGGAGAAAAAAGAGCCGTCGCCGGTAATCACGGAGAAGTTCGTTTCCCCCGGAAACTCCTTCACTGCGGCTTTTACACGCACCACGTTCTCGACCCCGTCAGCCTTCCCTGCGATGATATTGTTACTTCCCAAGTCCACGTAGCGCACTTCCGAAGGGAAGAGGATATGCACCGTCTTACCGAAAGTGACCTCTATCTTATAAGGAGTGATATGCTGCCCCGCCGTCAGAATCCTGACGGGATTTGCCGGTCTTTCTTCCTGTGCGAAACCGGATACCGAGGCCAATACAGCCATCAATAATGCTATTACTATTTTCATTGTCTTATCTTTTTTATTAAAGTGAATAATCCGTTATTGTTTCTTTGTGACCAGCAGCACCTTATATCCGGCTTTCAGCGTCACCTTGACCGCACGGACCCGTCCGGCAATCAACCGCGTGCCGCCCTGCATGACTCCGCGTGTCAGGTCCATGACCACCTGCTGGCCGGCAGAACGTGCAAACGAAACGCTGTTTCCCATGCTCTCGCTGACTGTCCCTGCCGCATCCTTTATCGCACTCCGGGTTTCCGATCCGGGAACGAAAATCCCTTTCTGCCCATCGGTATCGTAAGTCGCCAACTGCACGGGGATGATATTCCCGGCATACTCGATGCTGCTGATCAGGATATCCAGACGCTCTCCCTGAATGACCGCCGCCCCCGTTACCAGACTGTTCTCCGGAACGGTAATACTTCCGGCTTGCAGAGGTTGCAGCAACCGGAGTTTTACCCTGCCTCCCTGCTCGATGGTCTGGTTCTCCGAAATGCAGGCGGCGATGGTATTCGTCCCCATTTGGTAGCTGCTCCCGACAGCAGTATTAAAACCGTAATTCCTCTCGACGGCGAGCGAAGCTACAAAAGCGGAATCCGCAACCGGTTGTGAAAGGCCGGAGGTCGTCTGATACTCCGCCCGCTGAACCGGAACGGCTTCCGGCAGTTCTTCTTCGTCTACCTTTTGCTGAATAGTATCCTTGTCCGGGTTCAGATACTTTGCCGCCATCTTGTAGGAACGCTCCATCAGTTCTTCACGGGTAGCCGCCTTGTTCTTCTCCTTTTCCGCCTCTTCCAGCTTTTTGTTCAGTTCGTCCACTTTTCGTTCCAAATCGCCGCT
>Ga0172377_10005992_pt1 | contig 12512 bp, 13 predicted proteins | sample Pumphouse3metaG_FD_119749 | JGI IMG/M metagenome (GOLD analysis project Ga0172377, IMG submission 119749) | Leachate microbial communities from a municipal landfill in Southern Ontario, Canada - Pumphouse #3 metaG | ecosystem: Engineered > Solid waste > Landfill > Unclassified | place: Canada... | reverse complement strand
TACCTTTCTTTTTATTGGTTTATACACTATATATACACCATATTGTTACGCTTGTAAGAAGAAAAAGCATAGTATATACGGATAAAACGATATAATCAAAAGCAATTTTGTGATCATATTCACAAAGCAACTCAAAATCAATATCATAGTTAAATAAATTAATAAAACAGGATAAACAAACACTAAAATAGCCGATGTTTACCCAGCATTCTTCCACTAAATGAATAAAGATAATAAATACTGCAGACGAGATTATTTTTTCAATTGTATGCGCATAAGCAACAGGGACATTTAATCTTCCATATCCAATTTTGACCATGTGTACAACTAAAGATACTACGAAGGATACGATTAATAAAGGAACAAAACCTTGAACAACAGTATCTGTGAATAATGGCAATGTATTATGCCAACCATCTCCTGTGTTGAGCCATACTAAATATATAGAATTATTTATCAATAAATATAGAAATACTGATCCAAAAATAGCGGTAAATATAAAACCAATAATGCTTCCTGTTCTAGAAATGACAACTTCATTTTCTTTCGGAATGCTTGGTAATTTAGATACTGTCCAGGGTTTTCTTTTATCAGATATATCAACCCTATCAATTAGGACAAAAACAAGTGTGACATACGCAAATGCTTGAACTGCACCTAGAAACATATCACTAACCGTTTTCGAAAATATTTCAACAATCATGCCAAAAGCAGTGATGGCTTCCGGGTGTGTGATATTATCAATAAGTCCAAAAACAAGTGAAACGGACACAACAATGATAGAAACTATTTTTAATACAAATAAATAATCATCCATCCACTTAGGAGATACCAAATACCTTTTCTTTTCTCTGTACTCATTTGCGAGCACTCTTGGTTCACCAAGAGTTAATAATACCTTCTCAATATCACTTTCTCTTTGGGAGCCATTTAACATGTCGCCAATATTAGCAAACAATTCTTTTTTAACTTCTTCTCTTTGATTTTCAGGCAATCTTCTTGAAACATCGTATACATAACGCTCAATCATATCTTTCATCATACATTCCCCCTATAGAATTTGTGACATTTCAGTCACAATATTTGACCATTCAATTTTTAATCGATCAAAAACATTTTTTCCATCTTCACTCAAGGTATAATACTTTCTTGGTCTTGACTCTGATGTATCCCACTGACTTGAAAGGATCCCTTGTGTTTCAAGTCTTCTTAATAGCGGATATAAAGTACCCGCTTCAATATTCACTTTTTTGTCTACTAAATCTTGAAGCAAAGAATATCCGTATTGCATTTTATCAAGTTGAGACAAGACCGCTAGAACTTGAGTCCCTCTTCTCAATTCTAAACTTAAGCTTTGGATCAATGATTCGTCCATATTTATCACCTCGATTATTATTATACTGTATGACATACACTATTGTCAATATAATAATATTAAATATTTCAAATTCTAAAAAAAATAGAACTTTTATTAAAAAAAGTTCTATTTTTGTTTTGAGTAAATGGTTTTAATATAACGAAATACAGCTTTCTCTCCATCGTTTTCTAACATTCTAAGTAGAAACTCAAGGTCTTCTTTCGTTTTTGAATGCATCATGATCCGATCTTTGCTATTTAAAAAATAATTTAAAGGCGATGAATTTGTATAAAGTGAACCTTGATATACTTTGCTAGCTGCGACTCGGTCACAAAACATTTCAATCAGGTACTTCCTTGGCATTTCAATAGGCGCAAGTTTTTTTTCGATCGGACTATAATCTAGCCAATATTCAAAATGATGTCTGTTTCGTCCTTGATGATGAAGCCAAGCTTTGGAGTAGCCATAGGTTTCACGTTCCTTCACATTAGGACTTTTATCTTTTTGATAATATATAGCCCCAACACTAAATTCCGCAAAACTATATTTTGACAAATCGTGAACGAGCCCTTGCCAAAAAATACCGGCTTTAATGCAGTTTTTTAGAACTTGATGTCGATGTTTTGATATGGTCATAAAGTGCGCTAAGATATGCATTCTCGTCTCCTTAAAAGGGTTATCAACCTAGTCTATCGTATTTTCTATTTTAACATAAAACACAAAATTTTTGTGGACAAAAAATAATGTAATATAAATATCTCTTTACAATCCTGTGGATGTACTTCCTACGCTCTGATGATAGAGAGAAATTATTATTTATCAGGAATTTGTTTTATTTTATTCTTGATAAGTAGATTTGTTTTTTTTCATCAAAAAGATCTCGTTAAGAACAAATCCGCATCCAAATATAAAAAGTGGAACAATCAAAGTGAATATCGTTAAGAGTTTCTCACTCATATCCCTATATAGATTAAAACCAATTAACATACCTATTGAAATAGCCACCATAATCAAACCCAACCATAAGATTTTTTTTCTTAACAATATCACAATGAGTATGATCCCAAAACCAGGTAAAGCGCTCAATAAAAATCCACCAAGCAACTCAAAAAATGAATGCTGTGTCAGTTGAAAAACATCGAAAGAAAGCATAATCATAAGTACACCTTCAAGAACAAGATAGATAAGTCCTGCCATTTTGAAAATTTTCATACGAAACACCTCCTATAAACAAGTAAATATGTACCTCTTTTAATCCCTAAATTATCGAATAGCCTGATCAGTTGTGAAGCATTTCCTGTAACAAACCCATGTTTATCAACAATATGCACTTCATTAAATGAAACTACTATAAAAATATAATCTTCCTTAACAATAAATTTTCTTATTGAATCATAAGCGATATGGATGCTTAATGAAGAAATTTGAGATTTTGTTGTGACAACAATTTCTTGTTTTTCAAAAAGGTATGTAATATCGAAATACTCGTAACGAAGATATTGCCTTTTCCATAATTTTTTTAACTTTTTTTCGCTAATTTTCAAGACATTGAACAACATGAGAAAAATCCCTAAAGCTGTAAAAGAATAGCCCAAATTCATTTTCCATTACAATCAAAATTACACCTGTAATAATGACAAAAATGGACAGAACATATAAAAACAGGAGTTGATATTTGTTTTTAATCATTAATGCGGCCTTTACATGTAATTCTTCGTTTAAAATCGTCTTATTTTCAAATATTTTCATCATCCTCTTTTCAGTTTAATTAGCGGATTATCTTTAGCAAAAAAAGCAGAATCATCAAATGTCTTCAGGCGTATTTATACCACTCCAAAACTATGAAGTAAAAAATAGGTAATAACTAATGCTCCCACAAAAATAAGCATAAATAACATATATACAGGAGAAATTCCTTTTGCGCCTTTTGATTTCAAGTAAGACACAATATCATTTTGCTTATTCTTTTTTTGTTTTGCAAGGCTTAAGGGAGTTAAAACCGAATTATACTTCACATTCACATTTGCGCCTGCTTCAACTAACATTTGAACGATTGCTAAATTATGATGATGAATTGCATTTAAAATCGGATAATATTCTGTTCTTTTAGTCCTTACTGGAATATTAGGATCAATGTTCATATCTAGTAATGTTTTTGTCAGTTCTTCATTATTATAAAAAGTTGGATCTATCAATAAAGGAATTTCATGTTCATTATGAAATACTGGATCAATATCTCCTACAAAATTACGGGTTAATTCTTCATCATTCTTCGCAATGATATTTAAAAATGGAGTAATTTTATTTTTGATAATGAAATTCATATTCACATGTTCTCCTTGAAGGAAATATAAGATTTCCTTACACGGAATAAGGCTACTAATCTCAATTAATTTAGGCAAATGTCTAACGTAAGGCAGTCCGCAATCAATAAAGTACAAAAAGAGCTCATAATTGTTGTGCTTTGCGCATAACTCCAGTAAACCTAGTCCATCTTTGGTTGTGGTAAAGATATCAACGCCATTTTTCACTAAATCTTTAATAAAGTGCTTTTGATTCATCTTAATCAGTTGAAAAAGCAAAGAATATCCGTCATCAAAAGTCATGTTAGGATCAAATGTCTTCAGATTAAACAAATAGGATGCAAACTCTTGATTGTCTAATTCGAGCGCCAAATGAAATAAGGTTTGTCCACTCAAAAAAGGAATATTAGGGTCAATTAACTCTTTTTCAATCAGTCGTTTTAAACATAGAGTATAATTGTCCTCAAGACAAGTTATAACAGATAACTTGTGAATAAAATCTGTTCCTTTATATCCCAAATCATCAATTAAGTAATCCATAAAATCAGGATTTTCAGATATAATAACAGATTCGATTGGCTTAATTCTGTCGTCATTTTCTAAATCAAAATCAGCGTCATTTTCTCTTAGCACATCAAATACTTCTTTAAACCCGCTAAAACATGCAAACATTAATGGCGTATTTCCATAATAATCCATTTCATCTACATCTGCACCTTCGTCTATTAAAAATTGTAGAATTTTAGGCGCATTTGATTTGGCTGCAATGTGCTGTAAGGACTCTTGGTGATATGTTTGAATACCGATTTGAATGTCCCCATCATAAAAATATGCTTTAAATAAGTGGGCATTGTCATCTTGAAATAAATCATTGATAACATCTGTCATTTCCAAGCGATCTTTTAAAAACAATTCTCTTACCAAAACACTAAATAGAACAGGCAACTTCACCATTTGGGTGAGTTCATCGTCCACAGGCATTTCCCTGTGCGAAGGATCTAATAAAGCTTGATATAAATAGATGGATAGTGGAAAATGAAATTTAGGTAATCTCGGAATTAAATAGTCTTTTTGTTCACTTGATAACTTTTCAATTTTGTCAAAAATATCTTGTGGCATCATTTCTAAACTAACATCAATTTGATTTGAATCAAATAAGTAATTTCCAATAATATCTTCTTCTTCAATTCCATTAAAAGTATAGTCCTTAAGATTTGATACGATATATAGCGGAACTAAAAAAGGCTCACTAAAATCATAGTTTCCTTTTTTAATGAAATCAATTAATTTTTGTTCATGTGTTGATTTGGCCATAGAAATCCTTTCATTTAAAAGATAAAATACCGTAAGATTGTTTTTTGTTTACTTGGGTCTGTTTTTCTAGCATCACTTAAATAGATTTCTTTATGATCAAGTGTTCTTCTAGATAAATGGTTTTCACATAAATATGCTTTTAATACATCAAAGCTTCTAGGTTCATCATCATAAGACCCGATGTGTAATATTTGAACTACATTTCCTTCAACTATTTCTTCAAAATAAACTTCTTTGGTACTTTCACTTATATTTTTTTGATGAAAAGAAATAACCATATCAAATACTGCTTTTGAAATGAAGTCTGGTTGACGAATCATCAAAGTATAAACAAAATCAAATTTTTGAAAAATTGGTTTTTGTTTTCCTATATCAGTCAAATCCCATACGCCTTCTAAAGGAAATACTTTAAATTCTTCATACGCTGGGATAATTATACCCTTTCTTGGTGCCATTTTCAACAAGTAAGCAACCTTGTATAAAGCGGCAACTTTCTCACTAAATAGCGGTAGATTGGGATCACCGGTACCTTTGATACAAATTGCATTATAAGGAGACATTTTTATTGTAGTTACTTCTGTTTTTTGCTTATATATTGGGCTTTTAGTATAGTCAATCATTTTTCAAACCTCTCCACAAAGGACTTATTTGAATATCGGCTATTCTTTCTATAACCTGATCCTTAACACTCTTGGGAATCACCGTTTTTATCGAAAACAGATGAAGCAATAACATATGACTAAACGCAATCGCATCGATTTCAATTGATTGGTGCAAATAAGATTCATTACATTTGGTACCATCTTTTGGAATAGCATAATCCCAAAATTCATTTTCCCAAAGATTAATCGTTTCCTTATCCTCTTTAAAGTCATTACGATTTCGAAAATCAACGCATCTTTTTTGATATGCATGTCTTGTTTCATGGAAAGCTGATGCTAATACTTCTTCCATATTTACTTTTTCCATCCAAAGGGTGTTAAAAACGATTTTATAAATGCTGGGGATAAATAAAGAACTAATTTGTTTACCTCCAAAAAAATCTTCACCTAAAAAATCTGTACAAACGCTACTGATATGTAATAATTCACTTGCAATTTTAATACCCATCAGAGCTATCTCTTGATTATCTAATTGTTTTTGTGTAATGTCTATCATATTCGCTCCATAGATATAATATCGGCAATGTATCTTAATTATATCATAGGTAAACCCCTTTTAAGAGTATTCAAGTATAAAAAATCACTTTAAATAATGACAATATTAAAAAGGAAAACCAACGAATTTCGTTGGTCTAGTTATTTATTATAAAAGTCATTCGATCTTTTCCTTGCATGTCTTTTATTGTAAATACTTGAGCATCAGGAAAATACGTTTTAGCCATTGCAGTTAACTCATTTGCTTTATCAAATCCATGTTCAAATGCAATCATCGATTTTTCATTTAGAATTGATTTTGCGTTTTTTAAAATCTCTTCATAAAATTTCAAACCATTATCTCCGCCATATAAAGCAATATGCGGTTCATTGTTAGAAATAATTTTTGCAACTTCTTCAGAAACAGGAATATATGGTGGATTAGAAACAATAATGTCAAACTTCATACCTGCAAATGGTTTTAACATATCACCATCGATAAAAGTAACCTGAGTATTTAACGATAGCGCGTTTTTTTTCGCTACAGATAAGGCTTCAAGCGAAATGTCTGATGCATACATTTCAAATTTCTGTTCTTCTAATTTTAAGGCAATGGCTAAACACCCACTACCAGTTCCTATATCAACAATTTTAACTGGTTTTCCATCAAATAAACGGTCATACTCAATTAATACATTAGCGACTAACTCTTCGGTTTCAAACCTTGGGATTAATACGTTTTTGTCGACTAAAAATTTATATCCATAAAAATACACATACCCTAAAATATATTGAACGGGAAGTCCGTCATAAACATATGAATGGAGTCCCTTTTCAAATTCTAATCTTGTCTCTTCTGGCATCTCTTCTGTGAATTTTAAATATAACTCTGTTGGTTCAAGTTTCGAAAAATGTAGTAACAAAAGTTTCGCAGCGGAAGCTTCTAGATGATTCGCCCTTGATAGTTTTTCCGCTTGTTTTAAGGCTGATTGATATGTCGCCATTATTCTTCTACTTTCGATAGCTTTCGTTTTTGCTCTTCTGCAATTAACGCTTCGATTACCGGGTCCAAACGACCATCAATAATGCGATCAAGCTGTTGAATTGTAAAATTAATTCGGTGATCTGTGATCCGGTTTTGTGGATAATTATAGGTTCTGATTTTTTCGGAACGATCACCAGATCCAATCTTACTTTTTCTTTCTTCGCCTTCTTTATCCAGTTTTTCTTGTAGCATCCTGTCATATAATCTCGATCTTAAGATTTTCAAAGCAGAAGCTTTATTTTCGTGTTGACTTTTTCCATCTTGACATTGAACAACCGTTCCTGTTGGCTCATGGGTTAATCTTACGGCTGATTTTGTCGTATTAACTGATTGTCCGCCAGGTCCACTTGAACAAAATGTATCTACGCGAATATCTGCCATATCGACATCATATTCGAATTCTTCTGCTTCAGGTACCACTAAAACAGTTGATGTAGAAGTATGAATTCTACCTGCTGATTCAGTTAATGGAACCCTTTGAACGCGGTGAACACCAGACTCATATTTCATATATGAATATACAGAGTCGCCACTAATCATAAACTCTATTTGGGAAAATCCACCTGCTTCTTGTGGATCTGCGTATAACATTTCCACTTTCCAACCTTTGGACTCAGCAAATTTATTATACATTCTAAATAGGTCACCTGCGAAGATATTTGCTTCATCTCCACCTGCGGCACCTCTAATTTCAACAATAACATTCTTTTCATCATTTGGATCCTTAGGGATTAAAAGCAAGTGTAATTCTTCTTCTAATAGATGAATTCTTTCATGGATGGATTCTAATTCCATTTCTGCCATTTCAAGAATATCGTCTTCAGATTCTTTAACCATTTCTTTTAAATCTATCGCTTCTTGTAATAATGTTTTATACTCACGATATTTAACAACCATTTTTTCAAGTTGTCTTAATTCTTTTGATAACGAAGTAATTTTTTTAACATCGGTTGAATTGTTTGGATCCATCAATTGTTTATTGACTTCTTCAAAACGCAACTCGATTTGATCTAATCTTTCACTTAACATATATATATTTCTCCTCTAACATTTATTTTATTCCATTTTAAATCAAACAAAAAACAGTCCCTAGACTGCTAGATGTCTTCTACATAGGAGTCTTTCTCAAAAGCTTCTCCTGATGATGAGGTATGGACATTACTAAACGTAGACATATTTTTATTAAATAACAGTTCAAATTTACCAATGGTACCAGATCTGTTTTTCGCGATTGAAATATCGACATGATTCTTTCTTGTCGTATTTTCTTCATAGTAATCTTCACGATATAAGAACATAATGATATCCGCATCTTGTTCAATTGATCCAGATTCTCTTAAGTCGGCCATGACTGGTTGTTTTTCTTTTCTTTGTTCGATAGACCTTGATAACTGTGATAAAGCGACCACCGGTACTTTCAATTCTCTTGCTGTCTCTTTTAGCACACGGCTAATTTCGGATACTTCTTGAACACGGTTTGCTTGATTATGTTTAGATCCACTTAATAATTGTAAGTAGTCAACGACAATTAAATCTAGTTTATCATCTTGTTTTAACTTTCGGCATTTACTACGAAGGTCCAAAACGTTAACTGTTCCCGAATCATCGAAATACATATTTAGCGATGATAAAGCATCAACTGCATAATGGATTTTTTCCCATTCTTGACTTGATAGTAAACCTTGACGCATTCTAAAACTATCGACCTGTGCTTGACAGCTAAGTAAACGCATAACAAGCTGGTCAACACCCATTTCTAAACTAAAGAAAGCTACATGTGGTTTATCTGAATTCTTCGCAACATTTAAGGCAAGATTTAAGGCAAATGCGGTTTTTCCCATCGAAGGACGGGCCGCAACAATTAATAAATCTGAAGGCTGTAAACCAAGTGTATATTTGTTTAATTCATGGTACTTGGTGTCAAGACCAGTTACCGAACTACCGATTTGTGCTTGTTCAGCAATCTTTTCAACTTGTAAAGCTGCAATTTCACCAACTTGTTTAAAATCTGTGGTTCTTTTTTCTTTGGTAATAGCGATGATATCTTTTTCTACATCATCGATAAAATCTGGTGTATTTTCAGTTACATAAGAATCTTCAATAATTCTACGACAAGAATCTTGGATTTTTCTTACGATTGATTTATCTTTAACAATATTAATGTAATTCAGTAAATTTGCTATCGAAGGAACGGCATCAATTAAACCGGTGATATATTCAATTCCACCCGCTTTTACTAAATTACTTTGATTTTCAAGGCGGTCAGATAAAGTTGTATAGTCAATGGAAATTCCATCCTGAAATAAAGACTTCATGACCTTGAAAATCACCTGGTGATTTGGGGAATAGAAATCTTCTTCTTGTAATTTATCAATGATGGTTTTCATTACCATTTGGTCAAAGAACACAGCTCCAAGCACAGCTTGTTCGGCTTCAATGTTCTGCGGAACTTTTCTTTCCATAAATGCCTCCAAAATCTTATTTCTCTTCTAAAACCTGTAAATTGATAACAGCTTGAACGTCTTTATGAAGTTTCACTTGAACTTTGAAACTTCCAAGAGAATGAATATTATCTTCTAAAACGATTTTGCGTTTATCTATTTCAATATTATACTGTACTTTAAACTCTTCTGCAATTTGTTTTGAATTGATTGCGCCAAATAACTTTCCAGTCTCACCTATTTTTACATATAATTTGATTGGACTGTTTTCAATTTCATCTTTTAATTTCTTTGCAAGTTCAAATTCTTGTAAAGCTTCTTTTTCAACTTTCGCTTTTTCATCTTCGATTGATTTTAAGTTCGAGTTGCTTGCCTCAATCGCTTGTTTAGAGGACAATAAGAAGTTTCCAAACCCACTAGCTACTTCAATTACTTCACCTTTTTTGCCTTTCCCTCTAACATCTTTTACTAAAATTACTTTCATTGTTAATTCCTCCTTGAAAGTTGTATTTAAAATTCCTTCAATTTTATTGACTAAGTCATGCATATTTGATCCAACAATTTGAGCACCTGCATTATTTAAATGACCAGCCCCTCCAAATTGTTCCATAATAACACTTACGTTAAACTTATCAACGCTTCTAGCAGAGATACCTATTGTGTCATTGCCTAAACTACCTAATGCAAAAGAGGCAATAATATTGTCGATTTCTAAGAGTTCATCAGCTGTTTTAGCAAGCTGAACTCTATCTGTTTTCATATCTTCTGAAAGAGCGGTAATTGCAAAGTGATTCAGATAGATTTGTGCTTGATTTACAAGGTTTGATTTTGTCTTAATATCATCAAGAGATTCTCTTAGAATCAGTCTTGCTTTAAATGGATCAGCGCCATATTGTTTTAATAAAGCCGCAGCTTCAAAAGTTCTCACACCAGTTCTAAAAGAAAAATTGTTGGTGTCAATCATCATTCCTGCAAGCATCATTGTGGCCTCAAATGGATCAATATCAATTGCTTTGTGATATAACTCAATAAGTTCTATCACAAGTTCAACCGAACTAGAAGCGTAAGGCTCTACATAGTTTAACAAAACTTCATTTAACAAGTTATCCATTCTGCGGTGATGGTCAATAACAACTACAAATTTCGTTTTTTCAATCATCTTTGGGGCATTTGATTGAACTGGACTATGATGGTCCACAAGAATCAATAACGAGTCTTGGTTCACTTCATCCAGTGCATCTTCAGGATCAATAAAGTAAGACAGTAATTTGACATATTCTCGGTTTAACATATTGATTACTTTTTGACAAGTTTGGTCAATATCATCAAAGTCTAAAATAATTTTAGCATCTTTACCTTCTGATAAAGCAATATGTAACAAGCCAACACTTCCGCCTAGGGCATCAATATCGGTTGTTTTATGTGGCATAATATAGACTTTATCATGTTTTTGGATTAATTCTGATAAAGCTCTTGCATTAATCCTTGCGGTAATTTTAGTTCGTTTTTCAATCGTATTTGTTTTTCCACCAAAAAACTTAAGTGGTTGATTTTGAATATTGATAACAACTTGATCTCCACCCCTGCCTAAAGCTAATTTTAAAGCTTCTTCTGCGAGTTCGCCTAAATAATCAATATCGCCATCCATTGTCGCAATTCCTAAAGATAAGCTGACGCGAATCTCATTAGAATTTGAAATGGTAGTAACTTCATCAATAATCGAAAACTCTTCTTTCATTAAGCTGTCAAGCTGTTTTCTTGTGAACAAAAGGATAGATTTTTCTGCTTTCAAATTGATAAAGTAAATGTGATGCTTTTTGCACCAGTTATCAATCGCACTTAGAAATTTACCTTGAATTGTTGTTTTCTCTTGAAAATCTAAATTCTGAGTGGCTTCAGAAAAGTTATCTAAACTCATAATTCCAACCACATTCATTTTTTCTCGTAAACGTTTTTTAATTTCTTCTCTTTCTGATACTTCGAACAAATATACACATTTATTCTTTGGATAATGAATCATCTCATAGTCAACATCGTAAATTTTAACAATTGATTTTCCTTCACGTTTTTCGACTATTTTTGCAAGTTCTTCATGAACTACACTTAATTTACGACCGGTTAAAACGTTAGAAAAATACTCTTTTGCTGCATTATTGGCCCATGAAATCGTATATGATTCATCATAAATTACCATACCGACAGGCAAATAGTTCAACGCAATATCTTCAGAGTTATTAAGTCTTTTATTTAACAAATTCATTTCTTTGATTTTTTCTTCTAAATTTCTAATTCTGACTCGTCTTTTTCTATTAAAAAGAACACTTAACAAAAAAATCATTGGAATCAGTGTAACACCTACAACATAAAGTACTTTATACCATAATGAAAATGTTTCATCGAAATAAATGAAACCAAAGGCACTTGCAAGCGTATAGAAGATACTTAATACAAGAATGAAAACGATAGAACGTATTTTCATATTCTTACCTCTCTAAAACAAAAATTATCACTCATATTATATCACAAAAGTTTAAAAATACAAACTGGAAAAGAACCATATTCTCTTTCGTAATTAAAAATGAAATGCACCTAAAAAAAACGATGATTACTGCTAAGACACAGTATAATCATCGCCATTATTCACGGTTTCATATCCATTGTTGTATTCACGAATAAATCTTGTAAAATAAGGTTTTTTAGGCATTAGGATGAATGAAAGTAACACACCTACAATCAATCCGCCAATGTGGCCAGCAATTGATACATTGGGTACAATAACCGTAATGAATAAGTTCAAAACAATCATATACCGAATAGACCGAACACTTTGTGGAGTAAACCATAAAGGTCTAGCAAATGTGATATATAGTAGACTGCCAACGATTCCATAAATTGCGCCACTTGCGCCAATTGTTA
>Ga0172377_10005990_pt1 | contig 12512 bp, 10 predicted proteins | sample Pumphouse3metaG_FD_119749 | JGI IMG/M metagenome (GOLD analysis project Ga0172377, IMG submission 119749) | Leachate microbial communities from a municipal landfill in Southern Ontario, Canada - Pumphouse #3 metaG | ecosystem: Engineered > Solid waste > Landfill > Unclassified | place: Canada... | reverse complement strand
CAAAAACAATGAGAGGGTTTCTTTCATTAGCGCGAATATCAAAGAAATGGTTTGTCTGGAGCACAAAGCGGACATAGTCATGGGAGTGGGCGCGCTTCACCACATGAGCGGATTCAACGATGTTTTCAGAAGTATAAAAAAAAATATTACGCCCGGAGCGGTCTTTATCGCTATTGAACCTTACGGGGGGAATCCTGTAATAGGCTTATTGCGCAAGATAAGAACTTTTGTGGATAGTGAATATTCGCCGGATCAGATATTTTTTAAAAAGAAAGATATTCTCGCAATATTGAGCGAAAACGGATTAAAGGATATTGAGATAATCCATCAGGGATTTTTCTCTACTCCGTTCGCCCAGGTCGTTCTTAAACCGCAGATAGTTATGGTCATCCTTTCCCGCATTGCCGTAGCATTGGACGATCTTATAGGGAAATATTTAAACCGGCTGATAGGCCCTTTGAGCTGGAACATCATTGTCAGGGCGAAATTTTGATTTTGCGCAGGAAACAGGCGCTGTTATTTCGGGAGAACATGAAGATATTATTGATCAATCCGCCGTATATAAACCTGAGCGGAATAAAGAATTCCGGGGGGCATTCCATCCCTCTCAACTTGGCGTATTTGGCCGCAGCTGTCAGAGAAAAGACGGTTTGTGAGATCAAAATAATCGACTGCGAGAACAGCGGCCTGTCATATGATCAAATAAGCGAACGGGTAAAGGAATTTTCTCCCGACATTGTGGGTATTACTTTCCCTACGCCGGCCTTTAAACATGTAGTAAAGATCGCCGAAGACATAAAGAACATAGATGGTTCGATCAAGATAGTCGTGGGGGGCGCCCATCCGACAGCCTTCCCCCTGGAAACAACCTCGATCCCATATATTGATTTTACGGTTTTTGGGGAGGGAGAAATCACTTTCACGGAATTAGTCACAGCGATAAGCGAAGGGGACGACCACTACGACGGGATCCCCGGGATAGCCTACAAACAGGGCGGGAAAGTTATTGTTAACGAGGAGAGGGAACTGATCGAAGACATAGACGGAATACCTTTTCCCGCCCGAGACCTTTTTGACCTGAGCTCATATTACGCGGCCCCGACAAAGAAAGTAAGCAATTTCAGTTCCACTTCGATAATAAGTTCCCGAGGATGCCCGTACGATTGTATACATTGCATATCAAAGCTTATTTGGAAAAAAAGAGTAAGGTATAGATCCATGGAAAGCATAATAGGGGAGATAAAACACTGCATTGATACCTATGGGATCCGTGAGTTCAATTTTTATGATGATACTTTCACCATCAGCAGGCAGAGAGTTATGGAGTTCTGTGATAGAATATGCGCGGAAGATCTCCAAATAGCATGGATATGTTTCGGCCGGGTAAACTCTATTGACATGGAAATGGCAAATGCCATGAAAAAAGCCGGTTGCAGAAAAGTGTCTTTCGGGCTGGAATCAGGGGCGCAGGAAATTCTGGACATAATGAGAAAGCAGTCAACTTTAGAGATGGCCCGAAAAGCCGTAAGGGCAGTGAACGCGGCAGGCATGAGGGTGCATGCAAGCTTCATGATAGGAAATATCGGAGAAACCCCTGAAACAATAAGAAAGACCATAGATTTTGCCAAATCCCTTGATCTGGATAATGCCACTTTTTTTATAACCGCTCCATTCCCGGGAACCGGTCTTTATGAGATAGCTAAAAAGCACGGGTTTGTCTCTTCCGCCGAGAATTGGGAAAGATTCGCCCCGATAACCAAAGCGCAGCCCGTTCTGGTACAGGATAAGATAAGCGGGAAAGACCTTATAGCATGGCAAAAAAGAGCTTTTTTGGAATTTTATTTAAGGCCCGGATACGTTTTTAAAAAGTTCGGACGGATAAAAACATTTGATGACCTGAAAATACTTGTGGAAGGATTGGGGGTTTTTCTGAGGCTCCAGAAGAAAAAATGATGCCATTTCAGAAAAGATATTGGGAAAGAAAAAGTTTAAAAAAAAGACGGTCTCCGCATCACCCGGTGGTCAGGGAGTATGTTCTTTCTAAAATAGAACAAATTAAACAACACGTCGATATCGGTGAAAAGACCAGGGTTCTTGACGTCGGCGCGGGTAATGGTTTCTTTTCGTTTTATCTGGACAAGATCTGCGAAACGCATGCGGTGGATTATTCAGAAACCATGCTGAAAATGAATCCGGTTAAAAATAAGTATCTTATGGACGCGGAAGGGCTTGATTTTGCGGATAACTCTTTTGACATGGTTTTCTGTCACGCGTTGCTTCATCATGTTAGAGATATGGATAAAGTGCTTTCGGAAATGAGAAGGGTATCCGATAAGCACGTTGTGGTCATTGAACCGAACAGGAATAACGTTCCGGTTTTTTTATTTTCCTCGATAGTCGCTCAGGAAAGGAAGGCCTTGAAGTTCTCATTGAAGTTCCTTGAAAGAGAATGCCGGAGAAACGGGCTGAAACCGCTCGCAATGTTTTCCCACGGTTTGATAGTCCCGAATAAGACTCCCGTTAGTATGCTTAATTTTCTTAAAAAATTCGATAACAGGATGGGTTTTGGTGTAACCAATGTGCTCATAATGAAAAAATGAAAAAGACAGACGCAATATTTTCCTTTTACCATAAATTCTTTTCGGCTGAGAATCGCGTTCGGATGGTTGTTGCTTTGGCCTTTCTATCGGGGCTTTTTTTTCACTTTCGAAATCTTGAGGGGGCGCGGCTCTTCGACCCCGACGAGGAAAGAGCTTACGCGATGCTTCCATCGGGGCCTTTTATTTACGTTCTGTGCAGGCCCTTGTTCCTTTTGATGCATTCAGCGGAATATTCGGGTTTCTATACCGCGGGTATTTTCGGACTGGGCAGTATCATTTTATTCTACCTCATATCGCGGTCATTGATGGATAAGTGGACTTCAGCCATCTGTACCCTGGTATTCGCGGTCTTTCCCGCCAGGATAAATTTCGCCAGAACGCTCTTTCCCGCGGTATTTCTTGACTTTTTCATTCTACTTCTTATGCTTCTGGCCATTTACATCATCAGGGAAAAAGATGAAAAAAAAGCCGTTTTGGCGGGCTTGCTTTCAATTATTCTTTTCGCGATCCATCCTTCGGCATATCTGATATTATCGGGAGGATGGACAGCTCTGATAGTATTGTGGCTTTTCAACAGGGAGAAGGTAGGCGTAAAAAGTATAGTTATCGGTGTTGTCTTGTATATACTTGGTGTGACAGCCGGATATTTTCTGCTTGAGCAGGTCTTTATGAGAATGAAAGACGGCTATGTTTTTTCCGAAAAGTTTTTAAAAGCTTATTCATCGGCCACTAACTACGCGGACATATACTCTTTTTGGGGCGGGTTTCGGAGGTTTTTCGGGATATTGAAAGGTATCATTTTTCAGTCCCCGATCACGATCTTCAGGGGATTTTTTGTTTGCGCCGCTGTTATTTTTTCATTCAAAACTTTTTTTGAAAAACGAAAACCCCCGCTGTTTTATCTAATTGTGTACGGATGCGCCGGATTAGGGGCCTTTATCGCGGGAAATCTGATAGGGGCGCATCGGGGGTTCGAATACAGGAATATGATCTGGCTCTGTCCTGTAGTCTCCTGGTGTGTCGGATATACTTGTGTGAGTTTGTTCCGGAAAAGCGGCCTTACGGGAAGGATCTTTGTGAGCGGGCTAACCTGGATCTTCTTGATCTCGTCATTTTTTATAAGCTACCTGGTAACGACAGAGATGTTCAGGACCGACATGATAACCGACTGGCTGAAGAAAAACAATATACCGAAATCTCAGGTAACCACCTATTTAAGGTTAAAGGAAGAAGGTGACACTGTATTCAATACAGTACCTCCGATAGCCCGCCATAAGGAATGGTCTAAAACTGACCACCGATACCAGATTTTTTGGCCTGCGATATATGAGTATTACCGGCGAGGCGGGGTATCCTACATAATCCCGTCCGGGACGGGCGGACATGCTACTTTAGAAAAGGGTGACATTTTCTTTGAGAGGGCTTCTCCGGTAATGTCATGGGAGCATCCTCATACGGCCTTTAAGTATAGATCTCCGTATTGGGGGAGGCCTGACCGCTCCTATAAGCCCGTTATTAACGTGTACCGTCTTAGCGATGTTTTCAGAAGAACTTTGCCGTAGTTGATTTTGCTCCGGGTTTTTATGGGGATTCAGTTCTTCCGGCGCTTTAAAGTTCGGCAGATCGTAAGAAATCCACGGATCTTTCCTATGGCGGTTCCAGCGATAATGTCGTTTACTTTTGTCCGTTCATATGTTATCATCCTTAACTATGTGGTTGGAATATTTTCCCATCAAAAAGAGGGGGAGGTGATAGATAATGCTTACAGCAAAGGCAAAAAAGGAAGTAGTGACCGATTTTCAGAAGCACCCGTCGGATACGGGGTCTTCCGAGGTTCAGATCGCTCTAATTACGGAGAGGATAAACAGTTTGTCGGAACACTTCAAACAGCACAAGAAGGACCATCATTCAAGAAGAGGGCTTCTAATGCTTGTAAATAAGAGGCGCAAACTTCTCAAGTACCTTAAGTCGGTGGACGAGACCAAATACACCGAGGTTATCGGCAAACTCGGTTTGAGGAAATAAAGAGGCGGAAGGCGGGACTGCAATATTAAAAGCAATTTAAAAAAGGGAAGAAAATGACTGAATTACGAGTGAAGCACGGACGGGAAGACATTGTGGTGTCTACCGGAAAATTGGCTAAGCAGGCAGGCGGATCGGTAACCGTGCGGTACGGAGGCACTGTCGTTCTTGTCACATGCTGCTGCGCGAAACAGGCGAGGGAAGATATGGGGTTTTTCCCTTTAACGGTAGAATACCAGGAAAAAAGCTTCGCGGCGGGAAAAATACCCGGAGGTTTTTTTAAACGGGAGGGACGTCCTTCCGAAAAATCGATACTGACCTCCCGCATGATAGACCGCCCCATAAGGCCGCTCTTTCCTAAAGGGATGCTTAATGAGGTGCAGGTAGTGGCAACCGTATTATCATATGACGGACAGAATGATCCGGATGTGCTTGCCCTGACCGGAGCTTCATGCGCGCTCATGTTATCGGAAATACCTTTTGAAGGGCCGATAGCGGGAGCACGGGTAGGCTTGGTAGATGAAAATTTTATTCTTGATCCTACATCGGAAGAAATGACCAAAAGCACTCTGGATCTTATTCTTGTGGCTAATGACGAGAGCGTCGTTATGCTGGAAGCGGGTGGAGCCGGGATCCCGGAAGATAAAATGCTCGCGGCCATCAAGTTCGGCCATGACAGTGTTAAACCCGTACTCGCGCTTCAAAAGGAATTGAGAGAAAAGGCCGGTAAGCCGAAAAGAGAAGATATAGCCTTATATACGGTGAATGACGAGCTGGTTGGCACAATAAGGACTAATTTCGGCAAAAAAATAAAAGAGATGCTTATTTTACCCGAAAAACAGAAGAGATCGGAGGAAAGAGAAAGTATCCTTTCCGAAATACTTAAATCGGAAGATCCGGACGGTGAAAAAGGAATAGAGCCTGATGCCAAAAGAGCCATGGAAGAAGTGGAAAAATACATGGTTCGAGATGTTATTCTCAGCGACAGGAAAAGGATAGACGGCAGGGCTTTTGATGAGATCAGAGAACTAAGCTCGGAAGTCAATTTTTTGCCTAAAACGCATGGTTCGGCTCTTTTTACAAGAGGGGAAACACAGGCGCTTTCTGTTCTTACTCTTGGAACGGCTTCCGATGAACAGCGTATAGACGCTCTCGAAGGTGAGACCACAAGAAGCTTTATGCTCCATTATAACTTTCCGTCTTTCAGCGTGGGAGAGACCCGCCCCATGCGAGGCCCGGGAAGAAGGGAGATAGGTCACGGAGCTCTTGCCGCGAAAGCCCTGGCGCCCGTACTGCCGGAATCCGAGAAGTTCCCTTATACCATAAGGCTGGTTTCGGAAATACTGGAATCTAACGGATCAAGTTCCATGGCAACGGTTTGCGCCGGATCGCTCAGCCTGATGGCCGGAGGCGTGCCCGTAGCCTCCGCTGTTAGCGGTATAGCCATGGGTCTCGTTAAGGAAGGCGGCAAGTACGCCGTCCTCACGGATATTGCGGGAGCCGAGGACCATCTTGGCGACATGGATCTTAAAGTGGCCGGAACAAAGGAAGGCATAAATGCTCTTCAGATGGATCTTAAAATAAAAGGAGTTGACTACGGTATAATGACCGAAGCGTTAGCTCAGGCAAAAAAGGCTCGTATCGAGATCCTGGACCATATGGCCAAGACCATAGGAGAGCCTAAGTCTGATCTTTCTCCAGACGCTCCGAGAATAGTTACAATAATGGTCAAAGTTGATAAAATTAGAGAGGTTATCGGTCAGGGCGGGAAGGTAATAAGAGGTATAATCGCTTCGACCGGGGCAGATATAAATATCGAAGATGACGGTACCTGCCAGATAGCTTCGTCCAATAAAGAGTCCCTGGACAAAGCGGTGGCTATGGTCTCTGCTATACTGGAGGAACCCGAGATAGGAAGGATATACGATGCTACGGTCGTGAAGATCATGAATTTCGGAGCATTTGTGGAGTTTTTGCCGGGCAAAGAAGGCCTTGTTCATGTCTCCGAGATATCGGGTAAATATGTAAAGAATGTTGAGGAAGCGGTGAAGGAAGGACAGGAAGTAAAAGTTAAACTCATCGGGATAGACGATCAGGGGCGCGTAAAATTAAGCATCAAACAGGCCGGGTCCCCGGCGAGCTGAACTGAATTCAAGAAATCGGTAGTATAAGATTTGGATCCCGTAAAAATAAAAATAAGAAGAAAAGAGAGCGCTAAAGACCTGCCTTTGCCGGGCTATGCCACGACGGGATCGAGCGGGCTGGATCTGTATGCGGATGTCGAAAATGATACGATTATCCGCCCCGGAGAGATAAAACTGATCTCTTGCGGAATTTATATCGCTCTTCCTCCGGGCTTTGAGGCCCAGACAAGGCCGCGAAGCGGATTGTCTCTTAAGCATGGGATAACTCTTGTTAATGCTCCCGGAACGATAGACAGTGATTATCGGGGACTTGTCAGTTTGATCGTTACCAATCTGGGGAATGAAAGTTATATTGTAAAACGGGCCCAGCGGCTGGCTCAGATGGTCATACAAAAGGTGACTAAAGCGGAATTCATAGAAACCGACGAGCTTGACGAGACGACGCGCGCATCGGGTGGGTTTGGTCACACCGGAATATGATCTTTTTCTTCAGGAAGGGATAAAATGAGCATTTTTGAGGCCGTGGTATCCGGTATAATTCAGGGTCTTACGGAATTCCTTCCCGTTTCGAGTTCAGGTCATTTGGTGCTTGCCCACTCGTTTTTCGGGAGCAAAGAGCCGGAAGTTTTTTTTGATATCTGTCTTCATTTTGCCACAATGGCTTCTATTCTGATATTTTTTCGAAGAGAAGTTATATTGCTTTTTACGCCGGAGGGGAGAAATTGGAGAAAGTACATCGCGATAGGAACCATTCCCGCAGTACTCGCGGGGTTGATATTAGAAAAAGATGTCACGCGTTTTTTCGCGGATCCAAGGGCTGTTTCCGGGATGCTTCTTTTTACCGCGGCGGCTCTTATTCCGGCTCAGATGGCATTTTCTAAAAAAAATAGTACTGATCTGGAAATTGGGAATGGTAGGGCTTTTATAATTGGTTTAGCGCAGGCAGTGGCAATAATACCTGGATTGTCCAGAAGCGGGTTAACAATATCAGCGGGGCTTTCTTCGGGAATAAGCCCGGAAAAGTCTTTTAGATTTTCGTTTCTCCTGTCTATTCCGATCATAGCCGGGGCGACATTGTACAAGACAGCCGGCGTATTGTTCTTGGGAAAGGAAGGGGGAACGCTCAGCGCGCCGGTTTTTATCTCGGGCATGGCCTTTGCTTTTGTGTCCGGACTTGCCGGGCTGTTCTTCGTCAGAAAGGCCATGATTTTCCGGAAGATATGGATATTCAGTGTGTACTGCTTTCTCTTGGGAACCGTGGGTCTTATAATTTTGAAGTAAGGAATTATAAATGAAGCCTGTCAGGAAAAACGAAATAATAGCTGTAATACTTTTCGCGAGCGGAGTTCTTCTATTTCTGAGCATTTTTACTTTTACCGATCAAGATCATCCTTTCTATACCAGCCATTTTAATACCTCAGCGCAGAATGCCGTGGGAATAATGGGCGTTTATATCGGGGGCGTGCTCAGGTTTATTGTGGGGAAAGCCGCTTATGTTCTGCCTCTACTTGTTTTTGTTTGGAGTTTTTCCAGATTTTTCCAGATCGAGCAGCGAAAAGTCTATTTTAAGATGTTTGGAACTTTGATATTAATGTCCGCGGTCAGCGCCAGTCTAAGCATGATCTCGGGTGTAGGGACCACCACCGCTTTTTCCCAGGGGGGCTTAGTAGGGTATGTTACATCCGAATTTCTCGTAGGCTACCTTGGCAACGCAGGCAGCGCGGTTTTTGTTGTGTCGATGATAATCCTGTCAGTGCTTATTGCCACCGAATTCCTTCTTTTCCCGGTTTTTATGTCTTTATTCCGGGCAGGCAAAAGCTTCCCGGAGAAACTAAAAGGTGTCCTTAAGGAAAGGGAAAGACCTGCTCTTGTTTCGGGAAAGAAAGAAAAGACCAATGTCAGGCAGGCAAAAGAAAATATCGCGAAAAAACTTGAGGAAGTTAAAAGACAGGTTGAAGAAGCCCGCAATGCCTCAATATCAAAAAAGCCGGCTCTGAAAGACAAGAAAGAAATGGTAGTTACTTCGTCTTCCGATAATGTCCCCGTGAAAAAGAAAAAAATATTTATCGATAGCCGAGAAAGGGTGAAAAAGATAGCTTCATCCTCAGAAGGGGTGGCGCTTGATTACAAGCTTCCTTCTACCGAAATGCTTAACGCGCCCGTCAAGACCGATGGAAAGGTAGGGGAAGAGGACCTAAAGGTTAACGCCGCTATGCTTGAAAAGACCCTGCTTGAATTCGGAGTGGAGGCGAAGGTTACAAAGATAAACAGAGGCCCCGTCATAACTATGTACGAACTGGAACCTTCAGTTGGCACAAAGGTTTCCCGAATAACATCCCTGGCAGACAACATAGCGTTGGCTATGAGGTCTTCGAATATACGTATAGTAGCTCCGCTTCCGGGCAAAGGAACGATAGGGGTTGAGATACCCAATAAAAAAAGCGAACTTGTGCTCCTAAGAGATATAATGGAGTCCGATGAATACCAGGAGGAAACATCTCCTCTCAAATTCGCTCTCGGTAAGGATATTTCAGGACGCTCCATCATAACTGATCTTGTTAAGATGCCGCATCTTCTCATAGCCGGCGCTACAGGAGCAGGAAAGACAGTTTGCCTCAACTCAGTGATCACAAGTTTCCTGGTAAATTCTTCTCCCGACGAACTGAAGTTTATTATGATCGATCCGAAACGCGTTGAGATGATGATCTTTGAAGGTATCCCGCATCTTGCAATGCCCATAGTCACCAATCCGAAAAAGGCGGCGGCCGCTCTTAACTGGGTCGTTACCGAAATGGAACGAAGATATGAGGTTTTTGCCGAAATGGGAGTGAGAAACCTTGCTTTGTACCGTGAGAAAAAAACAGAAAATGATGAGACTATTCCATACATAGTCGTGATAGTGGATGAACTTGCCGATCTTATAGTCGTGGCGCAGCAGGATGTGGAAGGGGCTATTATGCGTATAGCCCAGCTTGCCAGGGCGGCAGGCATACATCTTATTCTCGCCACTCAAAGGCCTTCTGTAAACGTTATTACCGGAGTGATCAAGGCTAATTTTCCGGCAAGAATATCTTTCCAGGTAGCGTCGAAAGTGGATTCCCGAACGGTTCTTGACGCCAACGGAGCGGAAAAACTTTTAGGCAGAGGAGATATGCTTTTTATGGAACCGGGTTCTTCCCACATAATCCGGGGCCAGTGCTGTCTTGTGGACGATGCCGAGATAAAAAAAGTCGTAAAATATATCAAAGACCAATCCGGGGCCAATTATATTGAGTCCGCGTTAGCAGCTCAGGAAAAGAAAGCGCATCAGGCCAAAGATCAGGAGAAAGATGATCTTTACCGGGAAGCTGTGGAAATAGTGATACAGACCAAACAGGCATCCGTCTCCATGATACAGAGAAAGCTGAGGGTCGGATATTCCCGGGCAGCCCGTATGATAGACATTATGGAGGAAGATGGAATAGTCGGGCCTTACAACGGTTCAAAGGCTCGGGAGATACTTATAGATGATATTCAACAACTTATGGATGTGTAAAGATGTCTGATAGGATATCCTTAGGCAAACTTTTCAGGGAAAAACGCGAAAAGATGGATCTTTCCCGGGAAGATGTATCCGGAAAAACTTACATAAATATAGGGGTAATAACCGATATTGAGGAGGGTATCTTCGATAAATTAAGCCCCGTATACATGAAAAGTTTTATTAAAAAATATTCGGAGTTTCTTGGGTTGGACGGAAATGATATGTTAAAAAAATACGAGGGGATATCCGGTAAAGTCCTTGTAAAAGAGTTTGTAGTAGAGAGCGGCCCCCCCGCTAAAGAAAAGAAATCCGAGATTCCGGAAAGCCCCGTCCCTCGCGGTAAAAAATTGAGAACGGTCACGGCTGTAATTCTCTTGGGCGTACTGGTTATTCTAATGGTTACTCTTATAAACGTTACAAAAAAAGTCCTTATGTCCCCTCCAAGAAAGGTGCCGGTAGTCGCCCCGACGCGGCCTGCGGCGTTCCGCCGCGAGGCAGAACCGGTCAAAATTATAAAAGCTGAGCCCGAGAAAGTTGTGAAACAGGTTGTTACCTCGAAAACTGAGACAAAAAGCCCTGTAAAAAACGGTTCGGTTACACTTACTTTGAAGGCGAGAGACAGGGTGTGGGTGCAGGTAACGTCCCTTAGCGGAGACAAGATATTTGACGGCTTTCTTAACTCGGGAGATTCACGCACCTGGAAGTCGGAGAACACTCTCAGGGTATGGACCGGAAAAGGGAGTATGCTTGATTTTACGGTTAATGGCAGAGATCTTGGCGTAATAGTGCCGGGGGTAGCAAAGAATATTCAGATCTCGTCCGAAGGCGTACTTATAGACAACGATTGGGCCGTACAGTTTCAGTAAAATTTTATTTTCCCCATGAAAAAAATATTTGTTCTCAGTCTTGGTTGTCCCAGGAACCTTGTAGACAGCGAGGTCCTTTCCGGACAACTGGCAGTGTCGGGGTTTATACTGTCGGAAAGCGCCGATGACGCGGATATAGCCATTGTTAACACATGCGGGTTCATTGAAGACGCGAAAAAAGAGTCCATAGACTGTATTCTCCAGCTGGCCGAAATGAAAAAGAGGGGAAAACTTGAAAAACTTGTGGTTACCGGATGTCTGGCTCAGCGATATTCTTCGGACATTGAATGTGAAATAGAAGAAATAGACGCTATTTTCGGGACATCGGATTTTCCGCAGATACCGGATTTTCTTATGAAGCGGTCAGGCAAGATCAAGAAGGTCAATTTGTCTCCGGCTTACCTGTATGATCACGCTTCCCCGAGACGGATATTTTCATATCCGCATTCGATCTACGTAAAAATACAGGAAGGGTGCTCCAATAACTGCTCTTATTGCGTTATTCCGGATCTTAAGGGAAAGCGTAGAAGCAGAGAGATCTCCTCTGTGGTAAGTGAGGTTGGGGAGCTCCGTGAAAAGTACGGCGTAAAAGAAGTCATTCTCATAGGACAGGATACAACTTCTTTCGGATACGACAAAGAAAACGGCGGCGATATTTCTGTTTTACTGAAAGAGGTTGCCGGAAAAATGGATGATGGGTGGGCAAGGCTTTTATATACTCACCCCGCGCATTTTACGGATGCGCTTATAAACACGATCGCGTCTTCGAAGAATATCTGCAAGTATGTGGATCTGCCGATACAGCATGCGAATAATGATATTCTTGCCGGAATGAACAGACGCGTTACAAAAGAGGAGATGCTGGACCTTATAAGTAAAATACGCGGGTCGATAGAAGGCGTGGTTATTCGCACATCCGTTATTGTAGGGTTTCCCGGGGAAACGGGAAAACAGTTCGCGGAGTTGATGGAATTTTTGGAACAGGTACGATTTGACCGTCTCGGAGCCTTTATTTATTCCAAAGAAGAAGGAACCCCTGCCGCGGACTTTTCAAGCCAGGTTTCCGAGAAGGTAAAAAAGGACAGGTTCGAAAAAGTAATGCGGTTGCAGCAGGACATATCATCCGAAAGCAACAAAAATCTTATGGGGAAAACTCTGAAGGTCCTGATAGACGAACAGGATGAAAAGGACAAAGGTCTTTTCATCGGAAGGACAGAGATGGACGCTCCTGAAGTTGACGGCGTGGTATATGTCAGAGGGAAAGACCTCAGACCCGGAGATTTCGCGCGCGTTAAAATAACGGGCGTAACGGAATATGATCTTGAGGGGGACGCGATATGAACCTGCCCAATAAAAT
>Ga0172377_10005989_pt1 | contig 12514 bp, 10 predicted proteins | sample Pumphouse3metaG_FD_119749 | JGI IMG/M metagenome (GOLD analysis project Ga0172377, IMG submission 119749) | Leachate microbial communities from a municipal landfill in Southern Ontario, Canada - Pumphouse #3 metaG | ecosystem: Engineered > Solid waste > Landfill > Unclassified | place: Canada... | reverse complement strand
CTAAATAAAGTTATCCTTATTAAGCATGTGTAGCATGTGAATATTTGTTTGTCTGATGAATGGTTGTTAAGTAGCCCAGCTATTAATGGCGAAGCCATCCACCCGAAATAAAAGAATTCACACCTAACATCTATAGAAAAGGAGATAAAACATGTCAAGATATACTGGTTCAGTTTGGAAGAGATCACGCCGCTTAGGTTACTCGATTTTAGGAAATGGTAGAGAGCTCGCAAAGCGCCCCTACGCACCTGGTCAACACGGTAACGATAGAAGAAGAAAGCAATCCGATTACGGTAAGCAACTTACAGAGAAACAAAAACTCCGTGAAACATATGGCGTATCTGAAAAGCAATTCAAGCGTTTATTCTTACTCGCTCGTGCTGATAAAGATGCAGTTACAGGCTTAGCCTTCTTCAGAATTCTCGAATCAAGATTGGATAATTTAGTTTATCGCTTTGGTTTTGCAAGAACTCGTAGAGGTTCAAGACAATTAGTCAATCATGGTCACGTCTTAGTAAACGGTAAGAAGGTAGATATTCCTTCATACTTAGTCAAAGTTGGCGATGTCATCACATTGAACGAAAAAGCTGCAAAATTCGCATTAGTCGAAGATGCTCTTAAAGCTCAAGTCTCAACAGTTCCCTACGTTGAAGTCAACGCAGAAAAGAGATCTGGTAAATTAACTAGACTCCCTGAACGTTCAGAACTTACAGCTGAAATTGAAGAATCTCAGATCGTCGAATACTATAACCGTAAGTTATAATCCTCGCGAACAAACAAATCAAAATAAAAGTCTGTGTAGAAATGAAAGAAATTTCGTTTCTCACAGATTTTTTTAGTTCTTCATTTAATATGTATCAAAAACTTTGCAAACTTAAATATAGCTACAACAAAAAAGCACAAAGTTGAGTTTGTGCATTCTCGTTCGATCGCATTTGTCCTTTTAAGCTGCGCTACTTTTTCGAGTGAAATATCGTATTGCGCGCTTTTACTTTGCTGTTGTAGAAATTGGCGTCGCTTATCTCCTTTTGAGAGACGGAACGCGTGTATTCTATATTCTTATCTTCCCATATCTTCTCGGCTTGATTGTGCCTGTCGCTCTTGTTGAATGCGTCTTTTCCAAGAAGCGCATTGTAAGGTATAACGTGGTAGTATATGAGAATTCTCGCATCGGATTCCCTCTCCGGGAACAAATCTCTCTTTTTTAATTTTTTAGAAAGCAACCAGTTGTCGCAACGGAAAGACATAGCGATGTGCAGTATTGCGAACAGTATAACTCCAAGATAGTTGTTGAAACTCATCCAGTCGTGTTTGAAAAATAGAGCGAATCCCTCGATGTTGTATATGAATTGAGGATTGACGCCCCTTGATAGCAGATACTTAATAAATAGATCTAACCCAGGAATAGGAAGCAGATAATAGTACAACAAAATAAACAAGATAGCCTCCCAGCGGAGTCTAACTAGCAAGTAGATTTGGCCTAAAAAGAAATACCAGAATGAAAAGCCAACTCTCTTTTGAAGTTTGTTCGATTCACGTTCGACTAAATTTACTTTCATATTGTAAAATGCCTACTTTCTCTACTGGATTTATTATATCATATGAAAATTACCCCAATGGCACTATTTTTGCTAAATAAAGAAATATACCAGTTGAATAAAAGAAAAAATGGGTTGCGCCGTAAAGCGCAGCCCATAAGTTTGTAATACTAGAAGCAGAAGTAAGCAATCAACTGTTATAAATTGCTGTTATCTCTACCTTCAGCAGATTTACCAAGCAGTACTTTCTTTTCGAAAGCAGCTTGCTTGTCTCTGTGAATTACAGCGAGTTTGTCTTTTTCAGCAGCCCATTCTTTGCCGTGCAAAGGATAGAAGCACATCGCGAGTAGACTCAAGAGGACAAATAGTGCGGCAAATGCGACCCAAGCGACGATGACGCCGTAAGCTGCGGTTTGCGTTTGAGCACCAGCAGCGAGATTTGCATCGTAACCGAACCAACCGAGAACGGCGAGCAAGAGAGCGTTTGCAATCGAGATTGCGGGTTTTGTTACGAGTGAGTTAACACCAGCGTACATACCTTCTCTTCTGAGACCAGTCTTGGATTCGTCGTAATCGATAACGTCTCCGTTCATCAAAGGTATGAGATACATACCGCCGGAGAATCCAATTCCTACGAAGAAGAATGCGATTGCAGCACCGATTTCATACATTCCTACCGGAAGCATAAGTATTAAGCCAAAGGCGAAGAAAGCACACATGGCGATCATCAATTTCTTAAGACCGAGAGTGTTGTAGGTTTTAAGCCACATTGCCATACCGACTACAGCACCCAAGACTAAAGGTAAGTAGATGTAAAGACTGTTGATGTAGCTGTATTCATCGAAGTAGTAAGTCAAACCAGCCATGAGAACTGTTTGAGCGAAAATAACAGTCCAGGAGATAACTTCAAATAAGACGAACGCTTTATTTTTAAAGCAGTAACCGATGGATTTAAGCATACCCATCTGTTTCTCTTCCTGAGTATATCCGTTCTCCTTGTAGAAGAAAGTTGAACCGAATATGACGATAGCGGATATAAGGGCTATTGCAGCCATTACAATTTGGAACATTTCCGGACTGTCCCCACGATTGGGTCTGATAGCGGGAAATAGTACGAGAGGTACACCCATGGAGATGATGGCGAAGACCAATTTCCAAACGATGATACCTGATCTAGCTTTGTTTGTAACAGCCATTTCGAAAGGCATGACGTACAAAGCAGTAGCGATAGCGGTATAGAGAGTATCGAATAAGAATAAGCAGATTAACAACTGAGCAAACAATGCTCCATCTGAACTTCCCCACGGAATCCATGTGATAGCAAAGAAGATAGCAATCAAGGGAGCGCCGTAACGGATGTAAGGTATTCTTCTCCCAAGTTTGGAATGAGTGTGATCGGTTATAAAACCAAAGATAGGATCATTGATTGCATTCCAAATACCAAAGATGATCCAAGCGGTAGCGGCTAACCCGGGATCAAGAGTCAAGAACTTAGTGAAATAGTAAGTCAATCCTCCTGTCATAAGGCCGTTTAAAGTGGCGGTCATACCATCAGCGAAACTCACTGAAAATTTAGATACGAACGGAACTTTTTCTTCGACAACATTGTTCTTTACGATCGTTGTTGTCTCGATTTTTTCGTTTTCCATTTAATTATTCCTTTCCTTTAAATGTTTTAGAAAATCAGAAACTAATTTATCGTACTGCTCTGGATAATATTGGAAGGACTGAGCATGCCTAGAGCCCTTGAAGATGCGTATTTGCTTTTCACCTGGATCAGCCTCATACATCAATCTCGATTGTCGACAATTCACGAGCTTATCGTTGTCGCCATGAATAAATAGAATGGGAACAGTATTTCCTTCTAGTGAATCAACAGGTCTAAATTTATAAAAATTATAACCGTACATCAACTTGGAGAATTTTCCAGCTAACGCAACGATCCAACGCGGAACGTGTGCGATTCGCTTAGCCTCCAGTTCAATTACATCTTTATAAACTCCATACCCGCAGTCATTAACTATAAAATCGAGTTTCGGATGATATTTTAGAGCGGTAATTTGAGTTCCGCTCCCCATAGACTCCCCATGTAAGCCTAGCGATATATCGTTTCCGAACTTGTGATAAACGTGATTTATTATTTCGATCAAATCTTTCGATTCGTTGTATCCCATCGTGCACTTGAACTTCTCATTTTCTCCGTGACCCCGCTGATCGAAGATGATGCAGGAATATCCGAGATTGTAGAACATGTGCAGATACTTGAGATCTCCAAAGCGCGTGTAAGTGTACCCGTGAGATATGATTACAAACTTCTTAGGATCATTTTTAATCAGAGTTCCTTTGATAAGGTATCCGTCGAAGGACTTCGTATCAAATTCTTCTTTCTCAAGTTCGTCGTAGTCGTAATACAATTTTTTATCTTTTTCTATCTTGATAGTCTCAGCAGTAGTAAAGTGTTTCGGCCAGGCGATAGTACGCGCGACATACATAGCTAAACCAACGATAACAACTGCGCTTATTAGCAGTAAGACAACCGCTACTAAGATGACTATTTGTATTGTGTTCATATTGCTTAACTTAGTTAACCATTTAGTGCAATATACTCCGCACTATTTCCTTTCTTCCAATTTTTTATATATCAATTTTAATTAATTCAAATATTTATCGATCATCTCTTGCGTAACTCCACCGCTGTCGATCAAATCCGTGTACATGTGACCTGATTCTCTGACGGTTCGAACCTGAGACTTGTAATCGAGATCGACCAGACCAAACTTTGCAGTCTGACCTTCCGCCCATTCCCAGTTATCTATGAAAGTCCAGTGATAGTAAGCTTTGACAAATTCCAAGTCAGAGATAGCCTTTATGTGATCGTAGATGTACTTCGATCTGAACTCATCTTTATGATCGCAGGTGCCGTTCTCCGTAACGTATATGTCAGATTTAAAAATCTTGTGTTCTTTTTCGCACAATTTTCTCAATCCTTCAGGATAGATTTCCCATCCGAGATCGTTGGTTATAGCGTTCTCATCAGTCGTAACTTTCCGCTTGTGAACCACGTTTCTCAAATAGTAGTTAATACCGATGAAATCGTAGTATTTACCGCTCTTTTCTCCAATGGAGCCGAGGAAGCGGGTTCTCTTGCCGTAAGCCATGGCTTTCATTATTGAGTCTTGGAACATGGTCGCAAATGACTTTGCTTCCAATCTATCGAAGAGATTGCGCTTGTTCTTGGGAGCAAAATACACCAGGTGATTTGCAAATCCGACTCGGCAGTCGGATATGTTTTTGTGGAGTATCTTGTAGGCTTCCACGTGACAGTGCGCCAAATTTCTCATGACGATTTTCGCCTCTTTCACACTCTTGTGAGCCGGCGGCCAAACGCCTTGAACGTAACTTGTAAATGCGTATATATTAGGCTCGTTGATGGTGCAAAACTCGTAAGCTATTCCGTTGAGGTGTTTAGAGACGTAATCTACGTACTCCTCAAAGTACTTGTTGTTGTTCTTATCTAAGAAAGCTTTTTTCTTTTCAAACCATATGGGATTTGAGAAGTGGTGCAAAGTAACTAGCACCTTTATACCTTTTAAATTGAGTTCCATAATTTCGTCTATGTAATGCTGCATAGCAGTGCTGTCAAACTCACCTAACTTAGGTTCGATTCTCGACCATTCGATCGACATGCGGTAGACCTGAATGTGCATATCGGACATCAGTTTGGTATCCAACTTGTACTTTCTGTAGTGCTGATTCGCAACAAAAGGAGTTGTGTCATCCTTGATTCTTCCCTTTATAAGAGAAAATTCGTAGAATGAATTATTTTGATCACCACCTTCAATTTGGGTTGCGGCAGTTGCCACTCCAAGTTTCAGATCGCTGTGAATTTTAAATGGTTCCACAATCAATTACCTTTCTTTCTATCTCTATATTAAATAGTAGCAATAAACTTTTTAAACGACTTAATCCCGGCTTCATCAAGTTTGAATACGCCGCAGCAAGCAAGGACTTTTTCAAAGACAAATCCTACTTCTTGTCTTAAGATGTTATCTACGTTATCTTTAGTAAACACGTGCTTCTTTTGAAGTTCATTCATCCATTCAACGTGCTTTTCAATCGAGGGATCCAACTCCTTATCCTGCTTGGTTAAGTAGCGACCTACGAGGTTTAATTCCTTCTTTAATCTTCCGGGAAGAACAGCTAATCCCATCACTTCAATCAAGCCTATATTCTCTTTCTTGATGTGGTGAAGCTCAGCGTGAGGATGATATATTCCATCCGGATATTCTTCGCTTGTTCTGTTGTTTCTGAGGACTAAATCTATCTCGTACTTGTCTTCGCGCATGCGTGAGATCGGAGTTATGGTCGAATGAGGTTCGCCGTCGTTAGCGATGATACCTGCTTCTTCATCCGTGTAGTTTCTCCACTTAGCGAGAATTCTCTCGGATAGCTCAATCAACTGCTCTCTGTCTTTGGTTTGAATTCTTATTACTGACATCGGCCAGTTTAGAATGAAGCAATCGCAGCTGTCGAATCCGTCAACCTTAAATTGATAGATGGTATTAGTCTTGGTTAGAGGGAAAGCGTAATCCCCTCCTTGAAAGTGTTCGTGAGATAGGATGGATCCACCTACGATAGGTAAATCGGCGTTCGAACCGATCATGTACTTGGGAAATAGATTCAAGAAATCCATAAATCTAACGAATGTCTCCCGACATATGGTCATGGGAGAATGTTCGTTCTTAAATATGATGCAGTGCTCGTTGAAATACCCGTAAGGCGAGTATTGAAGGAAGAATTTCTCATCGTTTATCACTAGCGGGACAATTCTGTGATTGGAGCGCCCGGGATGAGAGTAGGTTCCATAGTATCCTTCGTTCTCTTTGCAGAGGTAGCACTTGGGGTAACTCGAAGATTTAATAGTTCTCAATCTAGCGATTTCTTTAGGATCCTTTTCAGGCTTTGATAGATTTATGGCTATATCGAGATCGTTATTTACTCCCTTTACGGAGTAAACTATGTTTCTAGCGAGTCTGTCTTTTCTGATATAGCGAGTTTTAATCGAAAAATCGTAGTACCAATCGGTAGCTTTCTTAGGTGATTCCGCGTAGAGTTTGTTGAACTTAGCAATCACTTGAGAAGGCCTAGGCATAATTGCGTCCATGAGCAGAGCGTCGAAACAGTCTAACTCGTTTTGATTTTCGAATTCTCTGACTTTATTCTTCTTTGCGTATTCCAGTGCAGCATCCATAGTCTCAGCTAAGCTGAAATCCGTATCGACTTTTTCAAAAGCTTCAGCTTTGAAGAGTTCCAAAAGTCGATTGGAGCAGTACACTGCGTCTTCTTGCGGGATAAAATCATTATTCAAACCGTATTTTACTAAGGAAGAAATTATTTGATTTAAATCCATTATTTAATTCTCCTTGCCCCGTCGTTTGCGTAAACTAAGTGGCATTCTGCGTTTAGTCCTATCTTCTCTTTGTACTCTTTGACAATCTTATTTATTATTCCTTGAGTCTTTGATTTTTCAGCGATGAAAATTCCGCATCCACCGAAACCAGCGCCGGTCATACGCGCGCCTTTAGCGCCGCCTGCCATAGCGATTTCAACCAATGTATCCAATTCTTTGCCGCTCACTTCAAAGTCGTAACGAAGCGATTTGTGGGACTGATTGAGGAATTCAGCAAATCCGTCAATGTCGCCTTTAGAAAGTATGTCATTAGCTTCAAGGACTCTCTTATTTTCGTAGATGAGGTGCTTTACTCTTCTGAGACAAACTTCATCTTCAATTTTATCTTTATATTTTTCAAAATCTTCGATAGAGATTGAACAGGCGTCGGTAAAGTCGATGAAAGGTCTCAGGTAAGATAAACCTTTGTTCATTTCAGCAACTCTCTGATTGTACTTGCTTTCGGAAAGAGATCTCTTCTTGTTGGAGTTCATGACGACCAAGTCGTTGTCTCCAAGTTCAAAAGGTACGTAAACCGTATTCAAGGTCTTTGTATCAAGAAGGATAGCTTTGCCTTTTCTTCCGCATTCGCAGGCGAATTGATCCATTATTCCGCTAGCTAAACCGATGTAGTCGTTCTCGGTTTCCTTAGCGAATTTAACGATTTGTTCCTTAGTAAGTCCAAATTCACACTCCTCGTTTAAGATAGTTCCAATAAGAACTTCAAGCGCGGCGGATGAACTGAGGCCAGATGCGGGAGGTAAGTCGCTGGTAAGACAGATTTCCATTCCCTTTTTGACTTCGTATCCGTGTTTTTTCAAAGTGTAAAAAACTCCGATGACGTAATTGATCCACTGCACGTGAGTGTGCTCTAAATTAGATAGGTCAAACGTCTGTTTATCACCCATAGAATAGATGTGAATCTCGGAATCAAAACGCGGTCCAACGTAGGCTTCTATTCCCAATTGAATCGCCATAGGAAGAACGTTTCCACCTGCTATATCGGTGTATTCACCGATGAGGTTTACTCTTCCTGGTGCGAAGTAATGCGATACGGGTTCTTTTCCGTATTGCTCCTTAAATAGTTCTAAACAGCTTGAAGTTTTCATAATAATATCCCCCTGTTAATCTAACTTCTTGTTGACTGCAAGTTTAACAACGTTGTAAGCGCCGTTGTACATGCCAATCTTATTCAAATTTAATATGTTCTTATTCATCTCAACTAATACTTCTTTGGATTCGAGCAACAGATTGAACATGCTTGATATCTCTTCAACCGTGTCGCATTCAAAGGTTCCGTCGCCCAATTCAGAAGCGTGAACCGAACCGTAGTACTCGTGTCCTCCGACTCTTTGTATCATGAGTTTAGGAATAGGATAGTAAGCGAGTTCCGAAGGCTTAGTTATGAGCAAATCAGATTTTCTCATAAGCAAGTTTGTCGAGTAAACTGCCTTGAATATGTCCTTGTGTAAAACTGAAATTATACCGCTGTTTTTAGAGGTGTCCAATCCGTTCACAAAGGTTTTAAATTCTTCCCAATTATCCTTGTAAATGAGAGACATATTCTTGAAATCTTCAACTTCTTTTATCATCTTGTCGTAAACGGCAGAGTGATCTCCAAAATTCATGAACAACAGGACTTTCTTAGCCTTTATATAAGGCATTAAGAACTCGACGATGTGTTTGAAGACGGGATACTGAGCTCCCGCTCCTCCGACTGTCATCAAGAAGCGCAACTGCTCTCCCTTGTTCAATCTGTCGAGTCTAGCTTTCGTATCCTCTTCGAGATTTGAGACCAATTCGTGATCGATGTAGTGGCCAACGTTGAACAGAGTGTTGTCAGGCATGTGTTTTAGTTCCTTGTCGCTGAACTTGTTGAGCTTTTTGTAACCCAAGTAAGCAAAAGGTGTTTGAACTGTGTGAAGTGCACCTTCAGACAAGTGAAGAGCCATAGGCCAGTTGTCAGGAATAGCGTTGACGACGTGAGTCAATCCAGCGTGAACTGCAGCTTGAGAAGGCCACACGTGAGTTGCTATATAAGGAACATCCTTAGGTAAATCTTCAATGATAGGTACCAGTAATTCGGCGTTTTTTTGATCTCCGACATTATAGGTTATCTTCTTGAAACCCTCTGAATTGAGAGGCTCCCAGAAGAATTTGTTGAAAAGTTTGTACTTTTGAGACCAGCGAGATCCCATCGAATACATTTCGTTGGAATGTTCGATCATCTTTCCGCCAGTCGAATCGAATGAGCAGTAATCCAACCAGTAGGGCTCGTAACCGAGTGCGTGAGCGCAGCTGGCCATAGCCATAGAGATTCTGTAGTGACCAAACCCCATGCGAATATTGCCGATGATGACTGCATTTTTAGGGAGTTCGAGCTTCTCGTCAGAGAAAGATAGAACTCTCACGTTCATGATATCGGTTAAAACGTCGTTGTCTGATGCTTTTAAGTGATATTTAGCGCTGGTTTCATCTCCCCATTTTTTAATGTATTTAGCCTTTGTCTTCTCGGCTTTTTTCACTACTTTTTTTGGCATTTTATTGCCGAATATAACTCTGCTATAATCTTGCATATTCTATCGTTCCTTTTTTCATATTGTAGATGTAATCTACACGTTCTTTTCCCCTGTACATATAGAAGAATATCTTGTCGTTAATACGTATAACTCCGCGAGGTTCTTGCAGGCGGATGTAATCGTTTAGAATGTGGTAAAACGCCTTTGTTTTTGCCGTGTATTCATCGTACGTATCCGAGGTCAAACAGATTGAACCAAACAGGAAGTTGATTATTCCTGTCGCGCTTCTCTGTTTCTTTGAAAGTTTGTTTCGGTCGTATCTCATCAGGAATACATCCGGATCGTTCAAGAAGAAGAAGTGATCCAAATGCCTTCTGGAAATCGTGTTGACCAGCGTAACCTTGGTGGAGATGCGCTCCCTGTGGAAGTGCTTCATGAACCAAACGTCGTCGAATTCTAAGCTGATATCCGGTCCGATACGACAGTAGTCGACCGTTCCCGCAGCTGAAGCTAACGGAACGCCACAGCCCAGCAATAGAGCGCTGCTGCTGTATTTTTTAATCATATCCATCCCGTACTTCATAACTTCTCCGCGGCTCATTCCCTTTTTCCTAGAAAAGCAAGCTGCGTATAAGAAATCCAACTTCAACAGATCGAATCCATTTTCTTTGACCATAAACTGAAGGGACTTTTTAACGTGTTCTTCAACTTCAGGATTGAACAGATCCAAGGCGTAAAAGCCGGACCAGTTAGATCCTAAGAATATATTCTTTCCTTTTTCGTCTTTAACTATCCAGTCTTGATGTTGTTTAGCTATTTTCGAATTAGTTTCGCAGACGAATGGAGCGACCCACACACCGGCAAGCATATCCTTGGCGTGTATCTTTTCCGTCATATTCTTCAATCCTGACGGGAACTTTTTGTAATCCACATCCAACCAATCGCCGACGAACGTTTCGTATCCGTCATCGATTTGAAACAGTTTGAAATCTATCTTGGAGGAAGTTTCTAATTCCTCGATTAACTCTTTTTCATTTATATCCTGATAGTACTTGTACCAAGAGGTAAAACCGACCATTTTCTCGCCGCGACAAGCGGGAAGTTTAAATGCTTTGCGATAGTCGTCAAACACTTCCTTCTCACTTCCGTTGACGGAGATGTATTCAAGAAGCGTTCTCTTTTTGTCGACGACAACACCATCGATGTCAGCTTCGGCTGTCGATATTTTCTTTCTCGTGTCGTAGGTAAATACGGTGAACGAATTGAAATCGTTGACCGAACCGAGAAGCGAGAAGTACTCTCCTCTTCTTATATAGGCGTATGTGTATCCGTAAAATACGCCGGATTGTTTAGGTGTTTTTCTAAACCAGCCGTCTCCGTACTTGTCGAAGGCGTACTTCTTCATGAGAATCTTAGGAACGCGATCTAAAGTCTTCATTTCTTCTTCGGTTAAAAATTCTTTGGTGTCCGTCCAAGATTGGTATCCGTTCAAGAAGAAACAATCGTTGGAGTCGTAAAAATGTTTGCGAGTAATCGTCGCTTTTCTTAATGTAATTTCTTTCTTAGGGTCTATTTCAAGTTTGATCATCGAACCATTTTCAAATGGCACTATAGAAAAGTCCAAATTAACTACAGAATCAGATTGAGAGATCGTTACAGACTTATTGTTAAGTTCATAAGTGAGTGACACATCAAATTTCATTGCTTTGCTCCTTTTTAGAAATCAGTAAAATGAAAGCGTCGATAGTCATTTGTATCTGTTGCAAATGATTTACCTTAACATCAGCTTCAATGATGGGCTTGCTAGCTAACTTCACTATCAAGTTTTGGATCGAGTGAGTTGTAGCGTAGTAGTAAACTTCCGAATCTATGTCGTTTCTAATCGTGTTGTCATCAACACCTTTTTTAAAGTAAACAGCAAATCTCTTCTTCATATCTTCAAATAATTTGTCGTACTGGTTCAGTTGCTTCAACTGCATTCCGCTCTTTTGGATGTAATTGTCAAAATTCTGAATGAACAGTATAAACTTTATGTCTTCTTCATAAAGTTCCTTAAAAGCCTCTAAATACGTGCGTATGCATTCGATTCCAGTTAAATCTTGCGTGATTCTGCTGTCCTCGAAATACTTTTTAGCGATGTCCTCCCACATGGAAATAGCTACCCTTATAACGATGTTTTCTTTCTTACCAAAATAGCGGTATAAAGTGGCCTCACCTAAACCTATGTCTTTAGCAAGCAACGACATAGTAACTTCCTCGATAGATGAGCTCAACATGAGCCTTTTTGCTTCTTTGATTATAAAGTGTAATTTATTTTCTTCTAACTTGGACATCTTGCCTCCAGTGATAGATAGCCTATCATTTTGATATATTGCCTACCTACGTAAAATATATCACGGGTTGAAAGCGCTGTCAACATTATTTTTATCAGCCGGTTTAAGCATCCCAAATACACCAGTAAACACGGGCTTTTTTATCAAATATTATTTTGTGTTTTTTTCGCGAAAAATCCGCGATATCTCCCTCTTTAAAACAGGGTGAGGTCGACAAAATAGAATAAGCATTTTTTTATTTTTATTCGGCATTTGAACCGAGAATAGCCGGAGTAGTTAGACAAACAGATAAAGACTGCATCTTATATTTTTAAACTCGTCATTCGTTCCGCTAGATGCCTAGCGCTTCTGCCTGTAACAAGATAAAAAAAAGAGCGCCTAAGCGCTCTTTAGATTTTTACTATGGTGGAGCTGAAGAGGATCGAACTCTCTACCTCCTGCGTGCAAAGCAGGCGCTCTCCCAAGTGAGCTACAGCCCCATAGCACGATATTTACTATAACCAATATAAGTCCGTAATTCAAGCCCTTTTTAACAATTTATTCAACTTATTCAATAAATCGGTTCATTGTTAAGTGACATAGTAAACACGAAAATTTCTTTTTCGTATCTTTTCATCCTTGTAATATTATAATTCCATCTTTGTTCCCGTCAGAAAGGAGTTCTTTATAGGAAAT
>Ga0172377_10005987_pt1 | contig 12514 bp, 7 predicted proteins | sample Pumphouse3metaG_FD_119749 | JGI IMG/M metagenome (GOLD analysis project Ga0172377, IMG submission 119749) | Leachate microbial communities from a municipal landfill in Southern Ontario, Canada - Pumphouse #3 metaG | ecosystem: Engineered > Solid waste > Landfill > Unclassified | place: Canada... | reverse complement strand
TAGTTTATTGGCCGGATTGCCCGGTAGTGTTCAAGATAATATCCTGAAAGTGAAACCTGTTGATAGTTTCCGGTGCTGTAAGAGCCAATATTAATATAATTATATGTGTTTAAAGTAAGGGAATACTCAATACCTTCAGCGATAATATCGCTAGAACTTCTAATTAAAATTTGCATTTTAGCGTCATAACCATTATCAAAACAATTTAAATAGCCAATGATATCGACCATATATCCATCTAATGAACTAATCACGCTATCAATATTCGAGGTTTCATTTAAATAAGAGTAATACAAAGGAATATCGGTAGTTCCGATAGTGACGATCGCATTTCCAGAATATGCATAAGATAGTTCAACGTCTTGAATAGATATTTCAATTGTTCCTAAACTTTGTGCATACAAGAACTCTGAGGAACTGCGATTCGTTGCGTTTTGCCAGAAGGTTTCGTTCGTCACCCGCGTCGTTACCGGCGAGGAATTCGCTCCATAATCGATTGCAATCGATGTCGGCGTATTAAATTCTGGTAAATTATTATATAAAGTCGGGTAACCTTCAACAGTCAGAACGCTCCCTTCAGCCACAGAAATTGAACTTCGATAAATCATGATTCCGGCAACGTTGCCGTTTTGATCAGTACTTTGCATGTAGAAGTTTTTATAGTTACTGGAATCGACGTAATATTTACTCACCGTTCCCCAAGTCTTATAAGAGTCGCTGATTGAAGATGTATTTAAAAGGTCGACGATTTCATATATGGAGGTATAACCGTTATTTTCGTCAAAATAATAGTCGCAATCAACGATTTCGTTTTCCGCGCCAAGAACTTTTTGCTTTTCATAATCATAAAAATGATTAATAGTGAAGGCGGCTACGACAAGAACTCCACCTAATAGCAAATTGTATAAAAAATTTTGTTTCGCTTATTCATAGTGCCTATAAATGCTAACAAAAAAAGAACCGCGATTCAATCGCGGCTTAGTTTTATTTATTTGTAACTTTGCTATAAGCATCAGAGTCAACGTAGATTGTGCAGTCGGAATGATTCCGAAGGATTGAACAAGGATTCTTTTCGCTTATCGGTGCCTCAAGCAAATCTTTAATCGCTGGTGCTTTGTTCTCGCCACAGGCAATCAGTACTATTTTTCTAGCGTTCATGATTGATTTTAAACCCATCGTTACCGCTTTGGTCGGCACTTCGCTGATGTCTTTAAAAAGGCGGGAATTGTCGCGAATAGTCGATTCGGTTAAGTCTGCGATGTGTGTTAATGAGTCAAACGGGGTATCCGGTTCATTAAAGGCGATATGACCATCGCTTCCAATGCCCAAAATTTGTAAATCAATTCCACCGCTTCTAGCAATTTCTTCATCATATTGATTCGCGTAGGCTCGATAATCGCCAACGCCTTTTAAAACATGGGTGTTATTTTTATCGATATCAACATGATCAAACAAACTCGCGTTCATGAAATATCGATACGACTGATTGTGACTACCATCTAATCCAATATATTCGTCGAGATTAAAAGTTGTAACGTCTTTAAAAGAAATGCGTTTTTCCTTATTAGCCTTGATTAAATTAGCATACACCTCAAGAGGTGAGGTTCCAGTGGCAAGGCCTAAAACAGAATTGGGTTTTTGATGAATCTGCTGAATGAATTCGTCGGCGATTAGGCGGCTGATTTCTTCATGGTCTCCGATGATAACTTTCACATTTTTCTTCTTTCTAAATCGATTGAAATACTATCGAATATCATAACCCATATAGGGATATGTGTAAATTAATATTACGAGTTATGTAAACAGGTATTTAAATAGAAAAGAAACAACGATTTAAATAATCGTACATAATTTTTCCTAGAACTAGGTTTGATTTTTCGGGTTTTCAATTTTGTGAATGTTTTCTTTGAAAAAATGGACTGAAATCCATTCGCGAGGAAACAGCATGTTGCGGATTCGTTTATAATTCAAGAAAAGGAAAAAATCAGTATATGGAATAAAACACAATAAAGCCGTAATTGCAAAACTTCCGACAGTAAAAATGATTGTTAAAAAAGTCACAAAACTAATTGCAGGGCCGTCAAACACGGCTGGTCGAGAAATATAACTGGCGAAGAGGCGAATAATGTAGACGTGCACCAAATAGAATGGTCCGCTGAAACTTCCTAAAGCCGATATTTTCCTAATTAAACTGTATCTGCCAATTATTGAAAAAAGATAAAAATAAGCAATTGTTCCGCAAACCGATCCGCACCAGTGCCATAAAATAATTCCAAAACTCAAACTTAAGCCCGGTAACCAGTTTTTGTAAAATACTAAAATCGGAACATAAATTGCCAAACACATGACCCCGACCACCGCTTTAATAATGTTTATCCTAGGTAGCTTAATGAAATAGGATTTAAAAGTCCTAAACAAAAATGCCAATAACGATATCGGAAAATAGTATAGTACCATGTTCGCTGATAAACATCCGGGACCAAGTTCTTCGGTTATGTAAATATATCTAAAAATCATCAAATATCCGACCGACAATCCAGTGATAAAAAATGCTTTAAGAATATCCGAGACAAGACTGGTCTTTTTTATAAAAGAAAAAATGTAATAACTAACGGCTATAAAAATATTTATAAAAGCCGCGACGAGAAAATACCAATAAAAAGTATCTGTCCTTAGATACAGTTCGTTCATCCAATATGCGAAATCTTTATTTAATAAAGTAAACCGCGGTAATGTCCAAATGGACAAGCATGAAAAAAAGTAGGCTGGTACCAAATAAAGAATAATTGTTTTAACAATATAGATTAGCAATTCCTTAAGCGATGAAGTTCTCTTGATAAGAAACCCGCCACTAAAGAAAAAGAAGGCCAAAGAGACACTATAAAAAATAGAGAAGCCTATTGTGCTTACATAATCACCAGTGGCCCACCTTTGAAGGCAATGAGTCACACAAATAAAAACCATGCTAAATAATTTTAAAAGGTCGATAGAAGTAATTCGGTCTTTTACCTTTTTATATGCTGTAATCATGAAAATTGATATTTATTATACATATAAAATATATCATTATTTAGGTTAATCAAATAGGTGCATTAAATTATTTCAAAAAGCCATAGATAAAAAGTTCTAGTGAAGAATCCTTTATTTGTTCAATGACTTTTTCTTCAAACCAATAAGCAATATTTGGATGGAAATTGAGTAATTGACAAATATTCAACAAATCAGTTATCAATTCTTGAGCTCATCATAGAATAACTTTTGTTTATGGCGGACACCTTGCAACCAAATGATGTAGCAAATAAGAAAATACGAATGATGAAAACCACCACATATGTTATTCGAACTATTTTCTTGCATTCTTGATTAATTTGGACAAAAGAAAATATCAAAAGAATAATGCTGGCTAAGAAGAACAGACGGTTCTGATAATAACTGAGCGATTCTATCCAATGTGTCAATTCGAATTATCGGCAACAATCATATGAATATTAATGCATTTAAACTATGCCTAATAATTGTTGAGATAACAAAAACGGCCTGACATAATTGTCAAAGCCGTTATTTTTTTTATGGCATCCTCTAGGCGATTCGAACGCCTGACCTACGGCTTAGAAGGCCGTTGCTCTATCCAGCTGAGCTAAGAGGACATATCGCTATACTAATATAGTATTTTAGCATTTACTAATCAACACAAAAAAAGTTATTCTTTCAGTCTTTCTTTTACCCGCATGGCAACATTTTTCGGTAGCAGTTGTTCCAGTTCTTCTAATGTTGCTTTTTTAAGTTCATTAATGGAAGAGTAATTACGAAATAAAATCTCGATTCGGCGCTTGCCAAGACCGTCAATTCCATCGAGTATACTTGCCTTATAAGCTTTGCTCCTAAGTTTATGATGAAAGCTGATGGCAAAACGATGCACTTCATCTTGCATGCGCATTAATAAGAAAAATAACGGTTTATTGCCTTGCAAATCATATTTACGACCTTCTTGATTAATCAACCCTTCGGTTTGGTGGCGTTCATTTTTGTATAATCCAAAAACAGGAATAGAAAGCTCAAGTCTTTGCAAAGATTCCAAGGCTGCATTTAGCTGGGGCAATCCTCCGTCGACAAGAATTAAATTAGGAAGGCGGATGTTTTCATCTTTAAGTCGTTTATATCGGCGATAGACGACTTCTTTCATGCTGGCAAAATCATCGCGCTTTTCTTCGCCTTCAATATGAAACTTACGATACATCTTTTTTGTCGGTTCGCCGTTAATAAAAGCAACCATGGCCCCAACTGGTGACGAGCCTTGAAGATGGGAATTATCAAATAGTTCAATATATGTCGGTATCTTGATATTAATCAAATCCCCTAATTCAGTTAAGACTTTTAAATTATCGTCAGTTAATCTCGCGGACATAAAGTGTTCGTCCAAACCTTGCCGGGCATTGATGCTGGCCATATCGACAAGATCGTAAAGCGCGCCACGGCTTTTATATACGACATTAATGTCGTATATTTCGGTAATTTTTGTTTTTAAACCATAAATATTAGCAACAATCTCATGGGGTAGAGAGTGGGTTTGGTAATATTGCAAAATTAAATCAGCGACCAAATCCAAATCATCGCCGAATTGTTCAACGACAAATACTTCTTTGCCAAGCAAGATTCCCTGGCGAAAAGTTAAAATCGCCAAAGCAAGATATCCGTCTCTTGTAATATAAGCAAAAATATCGCGATCAATATGGTCTTTAACTTCCATGCTTTGCCGTTCATTAATGTGATCGATGGCGAGTAATGTCTTTTTATAATCATTCGCCTTCTCATATTCCTGATTCGCGCTTGCTTCTTCCATCTTATGACGAATTTGACTTTTGACGTCTTCATTATTACCACTTAAAAAACTTTTTATCTGGTTATAAATAGCGGTATGCGTTTCCTCGTCAATTTTATTAATACAAGGTGCCAGACATTGTCCAAGGTGATAATAGAGGCACGGAACACTTGGCAAAGTTTTGCATTTTTGGAGCGGAAATATCTTATTTAAAAGATTGATAACTTCATAAGCATGCATCGAGGTTGGAAAGGGACCGAAATAGAAGAAGTTTTTATCTTTGTCATCTCTGGCAATTTTTAAAACTGGGCTGTTTTTTCTTTTTAAGGCGATATAAGGATAATGCTTGCTGTCTTTAAGAAGAATGTTATAACGCGGATAATGCTTTTTAATTAGATTCATCTCCAGGATAAACGCTTCTTTTTCGCTTTTGGTAATAATCGTCTCAAAATGGTGAACATTAAAAACCATGGCTGCGACTTTACCGGCTTGCGGACGCATAAAATACTGAGTGACGCGTTTATTGAGGTTTTTGGCTTTGCCAACATATATAATTTCTTCGTCTTTATCTTTCATCAGATAGACGCCGGCTTTACTTGGAACTAGAAGCAAAGCTTGTTTGACTGCTTCGGTCATTTCATAATCACCACTGTCGCTCCGCCGCCGCCTTCATGTTGGTCGCCGGGACGAAAACTTTTAACAAAATCACAATTCTTTAAGTATTCGTGAATTGCTCGTTTAAGGGCGCCGGTCCCAAAACCATGAATGATGCGAACTTGCGAGAAGCGTTTGAGTCGTACACCATCCAAGTAACGGGCGACTTCTTCAAGAGCTTCATCAACATGAAAACCGATTACGTTCAATTCAAGTTTGACATCGTTAGCAATTGGCATAGATGAATAATTATTCTCAACTTTTTTGTCATTAGGAGCATCGATGAGTTGGATTTTATCTTTGTTCGATGTAATTTTTAAGCCATCGGGAGAAACAATATAAACACGATTTCCACTTATCTTTTCGACTTTGCCAATTATTCCTAAATCAGCGATTGTGACATAACTTCCGATCTCGACTTTTCCATCGTGATGAATGATAACTTCTGCTTCTTCCTCTTCAAGTTTCCTAATTCTGCTCTTGGCTTCGATTACTTCGTGCATTTTTATATTCGGATTCCGTAGGAGGACAAAAATCTCATCGATTTCCTTTTCGGCTTCTGCGAGAACTTTTTGCTTGGTCTCACTAACATCTTCGAGAAGATTTTGACGTTGGCTTTCCAGTTTTTGTTCGCGGTCTTTTAATATTCTTTCAGCGTTTTGAAGTCGCTTCATTTCGCTTTCGAGAACACGAGATTTTGTTTCGTTTTCAGATATTAGTTTTTGTAAGTTTCCCAGAGCACTTATGCTTTGTTCATGACCTTGAATTCTTAAGATTTTTTGAGCCTCTAAAATAATTGCTTTTGACAAGTTATAACGCTCGGCCATTTCTAAGCCATAGCTACGACCGGGAACGCCATGTTTTAAGACATAAGTCGGTGTCATTTTTAATTCATCGAAAAGGACCGAGGCATTAATAACTCCTTTAGAGCTTAGTGCATAATCTTTTAATCCATCATAGTGCGATGAGCAAAAAGCAAAGGCCCCAATATTTCGCAAGAAATCTAAATAAGATATCGCTAAAGCTTCGCCTTCAAGGGGCGATGTCCCAGTTCCTATTTCATCAAGTAAAACCAGATCATCCCGACCGACATTATCAGCAATCTCAGCTAAATTTTTAATATGACCCGAGAACGTCGAAAGATTACTCGCTAATGACTGATTATCGCCAATATCGGCGAAAATTTGATGAAAATACGCAAGATTCGCGGGTTTTGATGTGGGAAGCGCAAGCGCGCACTGATTCATTAAAATCATTAATCCGAGGGTTTTTATCGCCACGGTTTTACCGCCGGCATTGGGGCCACTGATGACGACAATGCGGGTTTTTTCATCAAACATAAAATCATTAGGAATAACGATCTTTGCATCAATTAGCGGATGTCGTGCTTGGCTTAATTCAATCTTTCTTACATCTGAAGCCTGAGCAATTTTAGCATCAATCGCTATCGCATAAAGGGCCTTAGCTTGAAGAAAATCTAGATATCCAATTAGGTTGTTGTTGGCTAGAATTTCTTGAGCATTTTTAGCGACTTGCATACTAAGTTCAGTTAACAGTCGATGAATCTCCTCGCGTTCTTGAATTTTTAGAACATAAATTTGGTTGTTTGATTCGACGGCCCACTCGGGCTCAATAAATGTTGTCATACCAGTGTCGGAAATATCGTGAATCACTCCGCTAACTTTTCCTTTATGCACTGTCTTAATTGGTAAGACAAAATGACCATTGCGAATAGTGGCGACCGGTTCGTTCATATAGTCTCGAAGTGACTCAATGACCGATTGGAAACGAGCCGTCATTTTTCGTTCGGTTTCAGCGATTGCTTTACGAATAGATTGAAGCGTTGAAGAGGCGTTGCTTAATATGCCTAAATCAGGACCAACGATTCGGTGAATGTTTTTTTCAAGTTGCTCAAGTTCGGAAAATTGACGAATTGAATTATTTAAAAGTGGAAACTTCTCTTCCCGCTTACGAATTGACTGTACAATTTTTCCAGTGATAATAACGTCATGGGCGATTGCTTCTAAATCTTCAGGAGTCAAAGTTCCCCCTTTAAGAGCGTATTCAACTTTTTGCGTCAAATTCGAAGAGCTCATCATTGGAAGATGCCCATAACGAAGATTAAGCACCATCATCTCATCAAGAATATTTAGTTCCTGTGTGAGATTTTCTTTTGAAAGCATTGCTATAGTAAGAGCATTTGCTCTTCCTATCTCGCTTTGCGCATAAGTAGTAACCTTTTGACGAATTTGGGTGAATTCTAAGGTTTTATAAATATCAGACATGTCAATATATTATCACAAATCATCGTTGCTATTGATAGCAAGGCTTTTGTGTTAAAATATTTGTTGCTAATCACAAATAAAAAAATGATAACAATAAAAGCTGACAGTGAACTTCTAGAACAAATTAAGAAGCATTACGAAAAGTATTTGGTTCCCGACGATGGACAATACATTATTTTTCGGGCCGAAGTAAAAAAGATTATCATCACCGCCTATAAAAACACGAAAGGCAAAGATACCAAAATCACATTTGCCGGGGAAGGCCATTTTCTCGAAGCTAAAAAATGGGATAATAGCGTTCTTCTTATTAAAGAAACAGAAATTGATGAGCCATTAGGTTGGTTCGATATTGAAGAACAAATTGGTAGCGACGAGGTCGGTACCGGTGACTTTTTAGGGCCGATTTGTGTGTGTGCTGCTCATGTTAAGAAGCAAGATGTTTCTTATTTAAGAAAAATCGGTATAACTGATTCGAAAAAAATGACTGATCAGTTTATTTTGGAAATCACTCCGCGATTATTAAAGAAATTTTCGTATTCGCAAATAAGTTTAAGTAACGAAAGATATAATGAATTGACCGAAAAAGGTATCAATATTAACGAAATGAAGGCTCGTCTTCACAACCGTGTTTTACTTAATCTCTTGAAAAAGCATCCGCAAGTTAAAAATGTTTATGTCGATAAATTTGTTTCGGAAGTGCGTTATTTTAAATATGCCGCCACCGATCAAGAAATCGCCCAAAACGTCATTTTTAAAACTAAGGGCGAATTACGTTTTCCTTCAGTTGCTTTGGCAAGCGTTATTGCCCGTTATTCTTTTCTAAAGAAAATGGAAGCGCTCAATAAAAAATATGAGGTAAATATTCCGTTTGGAGCATCTGCGAAAGTCGATGCTTTCGCCTCTAATTTCATTAGACATCACGGTCTTGAAACTTTTAAACAACTCGCCAAACTCAATTTCGCAAATTTCAAGCGATTAGAAAGCAAGTAAATTAGTATGAAAAGATTCGTGCCGTTTGTTTTGCTGCTTATTTTGTCGTTAACCGCATGCAATAATCAGCCAATTGGCTCTTCGAACAACGATAATTCATCGCCCTCCATAGAACAACCAGCGGCCAGTTATTTAGAAAGAATACAAAACATGGCTGATATCGGCATCACTATCGATTCTGATGATCAAACAATTGCTGAAACGGCCGCATATGATGAAAATGCTCCATTAGGAAGTGTCGCGCATCCTCTTTCTAATAGTGAGTCAGATTATTTAGAAATCTTAACTTTCGAACAACCCACTCAATATGGCGATGCTTATCTAATTAAAGTCGGAGATGCCACGATTGCAATCGACTTTGGAAATTCCTCACAGCAAGATTATTCCGACAATTCGACTTACTTCGATGTCATGAAGGACACATACGATGCCTATCTTAATAACGGCCATCTGGATTTACTCATTTTAACTCACCCTCATGCCGACCATTATGGCGGTTATCCGGCGATGAAAGAAGCAACCAAATCGATCGGGATGATTGTCGATTATGGCTATAATTATTACTATCGTGAGCAAAATTATCGTCGCGACGTTGTAGACTACTATGTAAATATGGGCACGGAATACCACCGTATTTACGATATGGTTAATGAACAAGATAATGGACAGAAACGCACTTATGTTACCAGTGAACTATTTATTGACTGGCTTGACACTGGTTATTATAGTGAAAACTTTAACGACGGAGCTATGGTCGACGACTTAAATGTCACTTCTTTAGCCGGTATACTCGCTTATCGAGATTTCACCTATTTTTTCTCTGGTGATTTACAAAACAATCCCGATGGCTATGGAGGCACAGGCGGAAACGGCGAGACAAGTCTTGTTCAAATTAATAACGCCAATCCCGAGATTTTCCATGAAGTAACGATGATGAAAGCCGCTCACCACGGCTCATCGAAAGGTGGCAACGATGTTTTGTTAGATGTTTTGGAACCAAAGATTGTCACTATTTCTGCCGGAGCGCCATATGCCACCACTTATTACAATGGCAAAACTGGCGTTTGTGGAGGTCACCCTCATTTGCAAACCTTAACTCGCTATTTGACGAAAGGCCGAAAAAGAACGATTCCTAAAGTTTATTTAAACTTTGTTAATGGGACAACTTCGTTTGTAACTGACGGAATCAATAAAGTATATATGGCCGGTTCCCCCCTTCGTATGTCTTATGAAGGTTCTTACTTAAATAATGAAATTCATCGTAATCATGGATCGATTCTCGATTTGTATAACGACATTACCACAACTGAATGGGGTCAAGTTTGCCACGGCTTATAAAATAAATTTTATGCTAATTAACAAATTAAACGCTCAATGCTATAATGCTACCGAATGAGCCCGATGCACTTATTGTCCAACCAACAAAATTAATAGGAAATTAAATTGTCACATTATTTGCCGCTTATCTTAGCACTCGTTGTTGCCGCGACTGGAAGTCTGGTCACCTTCTTTTTTGCGCGAAATAAGCAATTTAACCTCGGTAAAAAGATATACGCTTTCGCCCTTATCATTGTTTTTATCACGCGCTATATCTCATATGCTGATCAAGGGCTTAGCATTGTCAGCTTATATAATGGCCCTTTTGACCCGGCGATTAATTTCTTTGCCTACTTTGGCATTTGGATTGAACTCACTCTCGTCGTTTTATTAATGCTTTATCCGTTTTTTAAAGTTCGCGTTCTCACTAATTTAATTAAATTTGTCCTGACCCCTGGATTTGCCCTTTATCTTGGATTTTCCTATTATAGTGTTTATTTACAAGTTATCGGTAACACCGGAGCAAACCTGTTATTAACCTTTCAAAGCGCGATGTTTGCCGTTGAAATCGCCTTTGTCGCTTATGGGTTATTCCTAATTTGGCGTGATGATTATTCATTAAAACTGAACAAAAAGGAAACGATTAGCTTATTAATAGCCATCATTCCGGTATTACTCGCTTCGCTTCCGATTTACGGACCGCAAATCATGTTTGGCTATGCCAACGCCAGACATGAAGTAATCGATATTAGTTTCGTTCATCGTTTGTTCATTTATGGATCAATTATCATTCCCTTAGTCTTGTATTTCGCTTTGAAGAGCAAAGATAAGGAAATTATTCGCTTTGCAATGGTTTATTTAAGCGTTGTGACAATGATTACCTTCTCGCGTGTTTTCTATTATCAAAATTTCTTAGAACCATGGACCTGGCCGATTCATCTATGCAATACGGCGATGTATGTTATTCCTTTATGCATAATTTTTAAACTCGATAAATTATTTTATTTTACTTATTTTATTAATGTTTTCGGCGCTTTAATGGCCATGCTGATGCCAAACTATTCCGCAGCAACAAACCTGACTAGTCAAGTTATCGTGCAATTCTGGTATAACCACTCCTTGGCATTTTTCATGCCTTTATTACTAGTGGCTTTAAAAATATTCCCGCGGCCAAAAATGAAGCAAATGTATTATTCATTAGTCGCTTTTTCGGGATATTTCCTGCTCGTCATGGTCCTTAATGTTTGGTTTAGCAACTATGCATCGGTTGATTTCTTCTTTATTAACAGTGATTTTATCGTCGATAAGCTTGGTCGGTGGGCCGAAAATATTTTTAATATCACCGTCAGCTTTAACGTCGGTTCACTCGTCTTTGAATTTCACCCCATTTACCAAGTACTATTTCTTATTGTTTATGTCGGTGTTTCCTTTGGTATGTGGTTCGTTTATAGCCTCGGCTTCAGCATTGCAGATTCGCTTGGTGACTTACGTTTACGTCAAAAAAAGATCAAACTTGATAAATTCGCCTTGATGGCAGCCTTAAACGGAAGGGGGGTCGATGAACCCATGGAACTAAATACCGGAGTGAAGTTAGAACTTAAAAACTTCTCAAAGCGATACGGAAAAAACAAAGACTTTGCCGTAAAAGATGCCTCATTAATTGTTAATGGCGGAGAAATATTTGGCTTTCTCGGCCCGAATGGTGCCGGTAAGTCCACCACTATTAAATCAATTGTTGGCATTCAGACGATTACCGAAGGCGCGATTTCGATCTGCGGTTATGACGTCGAAAAGCAACCGGTTATGGCCAAACGTTTAATTGGCTATGTCCCTGATCATTATGCATTATATGAAAAGCTAACTGCTCGTGAATATGTTAATTACATCGCCGATATTTATGGTGTTACTTTTGAAGAACGACAAGAAAGAATTACACACTACGTCACCCTTTTTAACCTCGATGACGCTTTTGATAATCAAATCAAAACCTTCTCGCATGGTATGAAACAGAAAGTTACAATCATCGCCGCTTTGGTTCATGAACCAAAACTATGGCTTCTTGACGAACCTCTCACCGGTCTTGACCCTGATAGTATCTATCAAGTAAAAGAATGTATGAGACAACACGCCGCCAAGGGCAATATCGTCATGTTTTCAAGCCACATCATTGATGTCGTCGAAAATCTCTGTCAGAAAATCGCCGTCATCAAAAAAGGCCATCTTTTCGCTCCTTTGACAATCGATGAAGTTCACGAGCAAGGAACGCTTGAAGAATACTACTTAAAAATGGCGATTCATGAAGAGACGCCTGGACAAAAAGTCACCAAGGAAATCGCCTAGGCAATTTATGAACGATATCAAGACGCTGATAATGATGCAGTTGAAGGATAAACTCGATCTCGGGTTTATTAAAGACAAGGCGCAATTGATACGCAAAATTGTCTTTTTC
>Ga0172377_10005986_pt1 | contig 12514 bp, 25 predicted proteins | sample Pumphouse3metaG_FD_119749 | JGI IMG/M metagenome (GOLD analysis project Ga0172377, IMG submission 119749) | Leachate microbial communities from a municipal landfill in Southern Ontario, Canada - Pumphouse #3 metaG | ecosystem: Engineered > Solid waste > Landfill > Unclassified | place: Canada... | reverse complement strand
TTGCGATTAGAGAAGGTGGAAAGACAGTTGGAGCTGGAGTTATTACTAAAATTATAAAGTAAAATGACAGAAACCTCAAAAAAAACTGAACATGTATCAAAGCTTAGAATTAAGCTAAAGGCATATGATCACAAGGTGATTGACAAGAGCGCTCAGCAGATAATTGAAATGGCTGTTAGGTGTGGAGTTAAAACTGCTGGGCCAGTTCCCTTGCCAATAGAAATTAGCAAGTTTACTGTTAATCGATCAACTTTTGTTCATAAACCATCAAGAGAGCAGTTTGAAATGAGGGTTCACAAAAGAATAATTGATGTGTTATCTCCCAATCAAAAGGTAGTAGAATCATTAAAGTCTCTTACTTTGCCTGCAGGAGTAGATACTGAAATTAAGAGTATTTTATAATGACATTAAATAGATAGAATTAATTAAATATTGGTAACGCTAGTCTTTTCGCTAGGCTGGTTGCCTAGCTTTTATAGTTAACAACATGAAATTTATATTAGGAAAAAAAATTGAAATGAGTCAAATGTTTAAAGAAGATGGAACAGTAGTTCCAGTAACTTTGGTTGCAACAGGAGATTGTAGTGTTGTTCAAGTAAAAACTAAAGAAAGAGATGGTTATGAAGCGATAAAGATTGGTTATGAGAATTTACCTGAAAGAAAGATTAAAAAAACAGGAACACCATATAGATATTTAAAAGAATTTAAAGGAGAAGTGGAAGGATTTAAGATAGGAGATAAGATTTCATTAGAATCTTTTCAACTAGGAGATAGGATTAAGGTTTCCGGAGTATCTAAAGGAAAAGGATTCCAAGGAGGTGTAAAAAGATGGGGGTTTTCCGGAAAACTTACTGCAACTCATGGTAACAAACATGAACACAGAACATTAGGTTCTACTGGTTGTTGTACTCCATGTAGAGTTATTAAAGGAAAGAAAATGCCTGGAAGAATGGGAAGCGATAGAATATCAGTTAAGAACTTAGAAATAGTAAATATTGATTCTAAGAATAATATAATGATGATTAAGGGTGCTATTCCAGGAAGAAGAGGAACTCTTTTAGAGATAAGAGCATAATTTTATGGTAACAAAAAAAGAAACAAAAATTGAAAAAGAAATAGAACAAACTAGCTTGCCTAAAGATATTTTTGATGTTCCAATGAATGCCGATTTACTTCATCAAGTAGTTGTTTCTCAAATGGCGAATAGAAGAACTGTTATTGCCGATGCAAAAAGAAGAGGTGATGTTCGTGGTGGAGGAATAAAACCATGGAAACAAAAAGGAACAGGTAGAGCAAGACATGGTTCAAGAAGATCTCCTATATGGATTGGTGGAGGTGTTACCCATGGACCAACAAGTGAAAGAATCTTTAAAAAAATATTACCAAAGAATATTAAAAGAAAAGCATTATTTGTTGCTTTATCAGAAAAAGCTAGAAATGGATTTATTAAAGTTATAGATACTCTTGAATTAAAAGAAGCAAAAACTAAGAGTATGTTAGGAATTTTAAACAAATTAGGAATCAATGGAAGCTGTTTAATTGTTTTGCCTAAAATGGATAATAATTTAATTTTAGCAACAAGAAATATTTCCAAGGTAAGTACAATTCAAGCAAAAGACATTAATTGTTTAGATATAGTTACCGCAAAAACAATTTTAATTGATAAAAAGGGAGTAAATATAATTAAAGAAACATTTAAGAAATAGTATGGAAAAGATAACCCAAAAAACTGAAAAATGGAATGTTTTAATATCACCCTGTATTACTGAGAAGGCGGTAGATGCTTCTTCATTAGGTAACTTTTATGTTTTTAAAGTAAATGGAGACGCTAACAAGATAGAAATTAAGAAAGCAGTAGAAGATAAGTATAAGGTTAATGTTATTCAGGTAAGAACAGTTAATCTTCCTCGAAAAAAAGTTAAAAGAGGAAGAATAGAAGGTTTTAAACCAGGATACAAGAAAGCTATTATAAAATTGAAGGAAGGTCAAAAAATAGAAATGATTTCACAGTAATATGCAAAGAAAAAAAACAAAAATGAAAAATTTTCTTGTTCTAACTAAGAAAAAACCTGAAAAGAGTTTGACTGTTAGAATCAAGAGGACTGGTGGAAGAGGAAGTGATGGAAGAATAACCACTAGGCATATAGGAGGTGGAGCAAGAAAGCTTTATAGGGTTATTGAGTTTGCTCAAAAAAGAATAGATGCGCCTGCTGAAGTTATGGCAATTGAGTATGATCCAAACAGAAATGCTTTTATAGCTTTAATCCAATACGAAGATGAAATGAAAAAGTATATTATAGCCCCAGAAGAATTGAAGGCGGGAGATAAGATTGTTTTTTCTGAGAAAGCTGAACCTAATATTGGAAACAGAATGAAGTTGAAAAATATCCCAGAAGGTACTACAGTGTATAATATAGAGTTAGAACCAAACAGAGGAGGAGTATTGGTAAGAGCAGCAGGAACAGGAGCTGTCCTTCAAAACTATGAAGGAGGATATGCAAAAATAAAGATGCCATCATCTGAAATAAGAAGAATATCAGGAGAATGTTTTGCATCAATTGGTAAAGTTTCTAATTCAGAATACAGATTTATTAATTGGTCAAAAGCGGGAACAAGCAGATTGAAAGGAATAAGACCAACAGTGAGAGGTTCTGCTATGAATCCTTGTGATCATCCACATGGTGGAGGAGAGGGAAGAACAGGAATTGGTTTGAAGCATCCTAAGACTCCATGGGGAAAGCCAGCCTTAGGAGTAAAAACAAGAAAGACAAACAAGAAATCATCAAAGTTAATTATTAATAGAAGAGTTAAGAAAAAGAGAAAATAATATTATGTCAAGAAGTCTTAAAAAAGGTCCATATATTGACCCTAATGTTACAAAGAAAATAGAAGGAAAGAAACCAAGTGAAACTCCTCCTATTAAAACATGGTCACGTGCGTGTACTATCACTCCTGAGATGATTGGTTTTACATTTGGTGTTCATAATGGAAAAGATTTTCTTCAAGTAAAAGTAACAGAAGAAATGGTTGGACATAAGTTAGGTGAATTTTCTCCAACAACAAAGTTTATAAGACATGGAGGAAAGATGCAAAAAGAATTAGATAAGAACAAAGGAAAATCTGGTCAATCAAATGAGCCAGTTAAAATAAAATAATATGGCATTCGAAGTTAAACTAAAATATCTACATATAGCTCCAAGGAAAGCAAGATTAGTTGCAGATTTGGTAAGAGGAAAAAAAGCAGAAGAAGCTCAGACGATTTTAGGTTTTACAGTTAAAAAAGCCAGCGAGCCTGTTTTAAAACTTTTAAATTCAGCATTATCTAACGCGAAAACATTAACAAATACAGACGCTAAAGATCTTTTTATTTCTAAGATTACAGTTGACGAAGGACCATCTTTAAAAAGAATTTTACCTAAGTCCAGAGGAAGAGGAGAGACAATCAAAAAGAAGATGTCACACATAACTTTAGTTTTAGACAAGAAAAGAGAAGAAGAAATTAAAAACAAAAAAAATGAGTCATAAAGTTCACCCTAAAATTTTTAGAATAAAAGGAATCCAAGATTGGTTATCACAGGGATTTTATGGAAGCAAACCTTTAAAAGATATAAAGGAAGATTTTATAATCAGAAAATTTTTAACAAATAAATTAAAAGAATCAAGTGTTGAAAGAATTGAAATAGAAAAATATTCTAATAAGATTAACGTTGTTGTTTATTCTGCTAGACCAGGAATTATTATTGGAAGAGGAGGAGAAGGAATTGAGAAGATAAGATTAGAGCTTTTAAAAGAAGTATTCAAAAAGAATAAGCTTACCTTAGTAGAGCTTAATGATTTACAAAAGAAATTAAAGATGGAAGTTAGAGAGGTTTCAAATCCTTGGATATCATCTGTTTTAATTGGACAATGGATAGCTCAAAGAATTGAAAAGAGGTCACCATTCAGAAAGACAATAAAACAAGCTATTGAAAAAACAAGGGTAAATAAGGAAGTCCAAGGCGTTAAAATACAGGTTTCAGGAAGATTAGACGGTGCTCAAATTGCGAGAACAGAATGGTTAGAAAAAGGAAGGCTACCAAGACAAACAATAAGAGCAGATATTGACTACAGCTTGTCTGAGGCAAGATGTACTTATGGAACAATAGGTATTAAGGTTTGGATATATAAAGGAGATAAATTTGAATAATTATGTTAGCACCAAAGAAATTAAAACATAGAAAACATCAGAAAGGAAGAGGAACAAAAAGACTTTTTGAAAGCAGAGGAACAAATATTAATTTTGGTACTTTTGGACTAAAAGCAACTACAGAAAAATGGATTACAAGTAATCAAATAGAAGCTTGCAGAAGAGTTATTATTAGATATTTAAGAAAAGGAGGTAAGCTTTGGATAAGAATTTTTCCTGCTAAGGTTATTACAAAGAAAGGACAAGAAGTTCCTATGGGAGGAGGAAAAGGTTCTCTAGATCACTATGTTTTCCCTGTAAAACCAGGTAGAATATTATTTGAAATAGAAGGAATTAGCGAAACTGATGCTAAAGATGCATTAAGAAAAGCAGGAGATAAGTTGCCATTAAAGACAAAATTTGTTAAGAAACAATAGAAGTATGAAAAATAAAGATTTATTGATAAAAAAGAAAGAAGATTTAATTAAACTGCTTGATGAAAAAAGAGAGAGTGTTAAGGACTTTAATTTTAAATCTGTTTCTGGAGGAATAAAGGATACAAAGAGATTAAGAGAAGACAAAAAAGATATTGCAAGAATATTGACAATATTAAGTAAAAAATAATATGCCAAAAAAAGAATTAATCGGTTTAATAGTTTCAGACAAGATGCAGAAGACTGCCGTGGTTGAGGTTGAAAGAATTAAAGAACATCCAAAGTATAAGAGAAGATATAAGATTCACAAGAAGTATAAGGCTCATGTTGAATCTGGAGAATATAAAACAGGAGACAAAGTTTTAATTAGAGAATGTAGCCCAATTTCTAAAGATAAAAAATGGGAAATTATTTCAAAAATAGATAAATAAATAAAAGAAAATGATACAGACAGAAACAATGTTAAAAGTTGCTGATAACAGCGGAGGAAAGACAGTAAAATGTATCCGTGTTTTAGGTGGAACAAGAAAAAGATATGCTGCATTAGGAGATATTATTGTTGTTGCTGTTAAAGATGCTGAACCAAGAAAGAATGTTAAAAAGCATCAGGTATTAAAAGCGGTTGTTGTAAGAAAAAAGTCTTCTACAAGAAGAAAAAATGGTAGTTACATTAGATTTGATGATAATGCTGTTGTTATGTTAGAGGGAACTTCAAAGGAACCAAAGGGGACAAGAATCATCGGACCAGTTGCTCGTGAAGTGAGAGAAAAAGGATTTGAAAAAATCTCAACAATGACAAAAAATTTAATTTAAGAATATGAAAATAAAAAAGAACGATCAAGTTTTAATAATTGCAGGAAATGACAAAGGAAAGAAAGGAAAAGTTTTAAGGTCTTTGCCATCTAAGGAAAGAGTTGTTGTTGAGGGAATTGCATTAATTAAAAAACACATTAAACCTAAAAAATCTGGACAAAAAGGACAAATAGCTAGCGTTCCTAGAGCAATTAGTGTTACTAATGTTAAGATTGTTTGTTCTAAATGTGGAAAGGCGACTAGAGTTGGATATGAAATTATAGATAAGAAGAAGTACCGTGTTTGTAAGAAATGCGGAGCAAAAATTTAATTAAAGCAATATGGCAATAATGAGCACAAAAGAAAAATACAAAACAAAGGTAGTTCCAGGAATGAAAGAAAAATTTCAGTACAAGAATGTAATGTCTGTTCCTCGAATTCAAAAAGTAGTTGTTAATACTGGTTTTGGAAGAATTATTTCTAGTAAAACTAAAGATGAGACTAAAAAGTTTTCTGAATACGTTATTAATAACATCGGAGCTGTTTGTGGACAAAAGCCAGTTTTGACAGTTGCTAGAAAATCAATTTCAACTTTTAAATTAAGAGAAGGAAGTGTTATCGGTTCAAAAGTAACATTGAGAGGAAAGAAAATGTATGATTTCATTGATAAGTTAGTAAATATCGTTCTTCCTCGTTCAAGAGATTTCTTAGGTATTAAATTAAGTGCTGTTGATGCTAACGGTAACTTTAATCTAGGGATAAAAGAACATATTGTTTTTCCTGAAATTTCTCCAGAGAAATCACCAATTATTCTTGGATTAGAAATAACGATAGCTACAGATGCGAAAAACAGAGATGAAGGATTAGAATTATTTAAATTACTTGACTTTCCTTTCAAGAAAAGTTAAAGTCAATAGGTATTTATGGCAAAGACATCAAAAATAGCAAAATCAAATAAGAAACCAAAGTTTTCAACAAGAATAGAAAACAGATGTTTTAAGTGTGGAAGAAACAGAGGGTACATAAGAAAATTTGGATTATGTAGAATTTGTTTTAGAGAAATGGCTAATCGTGGCGAATTGCCAGGAGTTAAGAAAAGTAGTTGGTAATATAATACAAAAAAAATGGATCCAATAGCAAACATGATCAGTTCAATAAATAATGCACAAGCTGTAGGAAAAAAACAGATAGCTTTTTATCCTTACTCTAATTTTAAGTATTCAATCTTAGAGCTTTTGCAAAGAGAAGGTTTTATAGAAAACCTAGAAAAAAAAGGCAGACTTTCAAAAAGAAAGATTGTTGCAGATTTGAAATATGACGAAGAAGGAAATCCTAGAGTAACAAAAATTAAGATGGTCTCTAAACAGGGACAAAGGATTTATTCAACATACAAGGAAATGAAATCAGTTAAGTCAGGTTACGGTTTCTCAATAGTCACTACTTCAAAAGGATTAATGACTAATAAGGAAGCAAGAAAAGTAAAAGAAGGGGGAGAAATAATTTGTGAAATTTGGTAAAAATATGTCAAGAATAGGAAAACAAGAAATTTTAATACCAGCAGGAGTAGAGGTCTTAATTAATGGTTTGAAGATTGAAGTTAAGGGTCCAAAAGGAACTCTTAAAATGAAAGCTCTTCCAGAGATTCTAATTGAGATTAAAGATAATGCTATCTATTTTTCTCCTAAAAAAGAAGATTTAAAATCTAAAGCATATTGGGGACTAACAAGAACACTTGTTAGTAATATGGTGGATGGTGTTTCTAAGGGATTTGAAAAGAAGTTAGAAATTAATGGAGTTGGTTTTAAAGTAAGGGTTGAAGGGAAAAAACTAATATTAGACGTTGGTTTTAGTCACTCGGTTGAAATAGAAGCTCCAGAAGGTATAGAATTTACTGCGGAGAAAAATGTGATTACTGTTTCAGGAATAGATAAAGAGCTTGTTGGACAAATTTCTGCAAAAATAAGAAGAGTCAGACCACCAGAACCATACAAAGGAAAAGGTATTAAATATTTTGATGAGATTATTAAAAGAAAAGTAGGTAAGAAAACTGCTGCATAACAATATGTTAGAAAAAAAAGAAAAAAGAATAAAAAGGCATAAAAAAGTTACTGCTAGAATAGGAGTTGAAAAACCAAGACTTTGCGTTTTTCGAAGTAACCAATATATTTATGCTCAGATAATAGATTCAGGAAAAACTGTTCTATCTCTTAACGATTCAAAATCTAAAGATAAGGTTAGCAAAGTAGAATCATCTAAGAATATCGGTAAATTAATTGCAGAGAAAGCCATAGAGCAAAAAATTACTGAAGTTGTTTTTGATCGAGGAGGATATAAATATCATGGAAGAGTTAAAGCCTTAGCCGAAGGCGCAAGAGAAGCAGGATTAAAGTTCTAATATTATGAATAATACAAAGTTTGAAAGAAGAAGACCAAAAGAAGTAGTAAAAGACGAATTTGATTCAAAGCTTTTAGATTTGGCAAGGGTTACAAAAGTAACAGGAGGAGGAAAGACAATGAGATTTAGAGCTGTTATGATTGTAGGAAATAAAACTGGTAAAGTTGGCGTAGGTGTTTCTAAAGGACTTGATGTTTCTCAAGCAATTGAAAAAGCAACCAAGGTTGCTAAAAAGAACTTAAAGGATATTCCTATTGCAAACGGAACGATTCCTTTTGAAGTAGAAGCTAAACTAGGACCATCAAACGTAATTTTAAAACCACAAAAAAAAGGAAAAGGGCTTGTTGCTGGAGGAACAATAAGAGTAATATGCTCTTTAGCAGGAATTGAAGATATTTCTTCAAAATCAATTAGTAGAACAAAGAATAAGTTAAATAATGCAAGAGCAACAATGAAAGCCTTGTCTAAATTGAATAAGAAATAAAATGCAATTACACGAGATAAAAAAGAATAGCACTTTCAAGGATAAAAAAAGAGTTGGAAGAGGAGGAAAGAAAGGAACTTATTGTGGCACAGGTGGAAAAGGTCAAAAGGGAAGAGCAGGTGCAAATTTCCAACCAATTATTAGAACTTGGATTAAAAAGTATCCTAAGCTTAGAGGTTATAATTTTAATGTACTTAATAAATATGCTATTGTTGATGTTAGTACACTAGAAAAGAAATTTGACGATAATACTGTTATTAATCCTAAAGTTTTAACTGATGATAAGATAGTAAGAAAAATAGACGGAAAAATTCCATTAATTAAAGTATTAGGAAAGGGAGACATTAAAAAATCTTTAACTATTGAAAACTGTTTAGTTTCAAAAACTGCAAAGCAAAAAATTGAAAAAGCAGGGGGAACAGTTAAAGAAAAATAATCATGTTTAAAAAAATCATTGAAATTTTCAAAGCAAAAGAATTAAGATATAAAATACTTTTTGTCTTATTTGTTTTTGCTATTTTCAGATTAATGGCAAATATCGCTATTCCAGGAATAGATGTTGAAAAAATACAAAATTATTTTTCTGGCAATCAATTCTTTGGCTTGATGAACTTATTTACAGGAGGAGCATTAGACAATGTTTCTATTGTGATGCTTGGGCTTGGACCATACATTACAGCAGTTATTATATTCCAACTATTAACAATGGTTTTTCCTCAGATGGAAAAATTATATAAAGAAGAAGGAGAAGCAGGAAGACAAAAATTTAATCAATACTGTAGAATAGCAGCAGTTCCTTTTGCTCTTATTCAAGGATATAGTATGATTTTCTTTTTAAAGTCTCAAGGAGCTATTACCACCCTAGATCCAATTACAATGGTAACAGCAGTTTTATCTATCGTAGCTGGTTCTACTATTTTAATGTGGCTAGGAGAATTGATTTCTGAAAAAGGAATTGGAAATGGTGTTTCACTTTTAATTTTTGCTGGTATCGTTGCAGATTTTCCAAACAACATTCAAAAAATGTTTATAACATTTGATCAAACTCAAATATTTTCATATTTATTATTTATAGCACTTTCTGTATTGGTAATTGTTGGAGTTGTTTTGATTAACGAAGGTAGAAGAAATATTCCTGTTTCTTATGCTAAAAGAGTAAGAGGAAATAAGATGTATGGAGGAGCTTCAACATATTTACCTTTGAATATTAATCCAGCGGGAGTTATTCCAATTATATTCGCTATTTCATTCTTAATGCTTCCTTCAATGCTTGCTTCGTTCTTAGGATGGGAATCAGTAGCAAACTTTTTGAACAATCCTTGGATATATGGAGCAATATACTTTATTCTCGTGTTTATGTTTACATTTTTCTATACAGCTGTTACTTTTGACCCTAAGAGCATATCAACTAACCTGCAAAAGATGGGTGGATTTGTTCCAGGAATTAGACCAGGAGAAAATACAGCACAATTCTTACAAAATATATTAAATAAGGTTTTAGTTATCGGTGCAACCTCATTAGGATTAATTGCAGTGATGCCTTCAATTATTCAAGGAATTACAGGAATTCAAGAATTTAGTTTTATGATTGGTGGAACTGCATTAATAATTATTGTTTCTGTTGCTCTGGAAACAATGAGACAAATTAATGCACAGCTAGAAATGAGAGAGTACGATGCATAATTTTTAATATCGATTAAAAGTAGAAGATTCTTTCTTCTATTTTTTTGTTTTTTGTAATATAATTAACTTAATAAAAAAAAGATGAACAAAAATCCATTAGTTTTAATTTTGCTTGGTAAATCAGGCGCAGGAAAAGGCACTCAGTTGAACTTATTAAAAGATAGGCTTGATTTGGAGTTTATTGGAACGGGAGAGCTTTTAAGGCAAAGAAAAAAGACAGATGATTTTACAGGTAAAAAAATTTCTACTGTAATTGATAATGGTGGTATTATTGCTACACCAATACCATTTAAATTATGGATGGATTCATTTGAAGAAATTAAGAATAATGGAGATATTGATAATGGTATTATAATTGATGGTTCTCCAAGAAAGATAAAAGAAGCATGGTTATTAGACGATGCTTTAGGCTGGTTTGAATGGGACAAAAAAGTAAAAATAATTCTTATTGATATTTCTGACGAGGAGGCAATTTCTAGAATTACAAGAAGAAAAACCTGTCCTCAATGTGGTAAAATAATGATGTTCTCAAAAGATATGGAGGATATACAAATTTGTCCTGAATGTGGAAGCGAGCTTGTTAAGAGACCAGATGATACTATCGAAGGAACTAAAAAAAGACTACAATGGTTTGAAGACGAAGTAGGGCAAGTTATTAAATATTACGAAGACGATAATAGACTTATAAGAGTAAATGGAGAACAATCAGTCGAAGATGTTTATAACGACATAATAAAGGTGATTGAAAATGATAACAATTAAAACAAAAGAAGAGGTTGAATTAATGGCCAAGGGAGGAAAAATCTTAAAGTCAATAATCAATAAATTGGGAGAACATATTGCTATTGGAGTAAGCGGTAGAGATATAGAGAAAATAGCAGATAAGTTAATTGAAGAAACAGGAGGAACAGCTAACTTTAAAGGTCAAGACGGATTTCCGTCTTGTCTTTGTTTTTCAATTAATGAAGAAATTGTTCACGGCACACCTGGCGAAAGAGTTTTAAAAAACGGAGATATAGTGACTCTTGATATTGGAATATTTTTCCCTCTTAATGTTTTTTTAAAAGGAGATATAGATTATAAAAAATATCCTAATTTAAAAAATGGTTTTCATACAGATATGGCTAGAACTTATATTGCAGGAGAGGCTGACTTTGAGATACAAAGACTTGTTAAGGCTAATAAAAAGGCTCTTAAGAGAGGAATTAGCCAAGTTAAGGCCGGAAATAGGTTTGGGCAAATAGGGGAGGAGATGGAGAAGTTTTCAACAAGAGAGGGATATAATGTTATTAAAGATTTATGTGGGCATGGAATAGGTTCTAATCTTCACGAAGATCCAGATGTCCTAAACTACGGAGATAAAAAATATGGAGAAATTATGAAAGAGGGGATGGTTTTTTGCATTGAACCAATGCTTTCAATGGGAAACGATGAAATTCAAAAAAGGGGAACAGCTTACATTACCGAAGATAAATCACTTAATGCCCATTTTGAAGATATGGTAGCAGTAACAAAAAAAGGAGCTATAATTTTGACAGCCTAAAAAAAATAAGGTAAGATATTGGTGGTAAAAAAATGAGTGACAAAAAAGTAGTTGATCAGGTTAAAAAAATTGTTCTTTACGGTATCGAATTAAATGCGAAGAGAACAGAGTTTCTAAACATGCCGGAATATAAAAAGCACGAAATTGATAGGCAAGATTCTGCTCAAAAAGCAGATGATATGCTAAACAGCTTTTTTGAGAAAGACAGTGGCAGGAATTTAATTCCTTCAGATCAAAGTATGGACAAGCGATTACAAAAGTAATCGCATTTTTTTATTTAAAGAAATATGATAGAATAACAATATGTTTTATGAACTACAAACATTCTTAATAGCAATGACTCCTATTTTTGAATTAAGGGGTTCTATTCCAATTGCTATATTTCAGTACAATCTATCAGTCCCTTCTGCATTTATCTTTTCTGTCCTAGGAAATATATTTTCTTCAATAATTATACTTCTTTTCTTAGAGAAGGTCTCAACTTTTCTCTCTCAAAAAAGTAAGTTTTTCAATAATTTTTTTGAATGGCTCTTTTCAAGAACAAGGAAAAAATATCAAGGTAATTACGATAAATTAAAAGAGCTATTCTTGGTTGCTTTTGTTGCAATTCCATTGCCAGTAACGGGAGCTTGGACAGGTTCATTATGTGCTTTTCTCTTTGGTATACCTTTTAAAAAGTCTTTACCTTTGATATCATTAGGAATAGTAATAGCAGGTATAATAGTCACGATAATTAGTCTAGGAATAAAAATAATATGAATAAATTAATTATAGCTAACTGGAAGTGTAACCCAGTAACATTAAAAGAAGCAAAAAAATTACTTGAGAAAATCAAAGACAATGCCTTAGGAAAAAATGTTGTTATTTGTCCTCCTTCAATATTTCTTTCATCTTTAATTTGCGAAGGAGTAAAGTTTGGAGCTCAGAATTGTTTTTGGAAAGAGAAAGGTGCTTTTACGGGAGAAACATCTCCTCAGATGATTAAAAGTATTGGGGCAGATTATGTTATTATTGGACA
>Ga0172377_10005985_pt1 | contig 12516 bp, 9 predicted proteins | sample Pumphouse3metaG_FD_119749 | JGI IMG/M metagenome (GOLD analysis project Ga0172377, IMG submission 119749) | Leachate microbial communities from a municipal landfill in Southern Ontario, Canada - Pumphouse #3 metaG | ecosystem: Engineered > Solid waste > Landfill > Unclassified | place: Canada... | reverse complement strand
CTTCGCTTCGAAGTGCGGATGAAGCCGAAGGTGCGCCATCCAGAAACGTTTGCGAATCGATATCCTCCGCATCATGATTTCGTGTTAATGAGCCGTCGTACATATATTTATTTTTTGAAGAGGGGGTATAAATGATTTTACTTCGTACATTTAACGATTCATTATGCACTTCATCCTCTCGATTTTCGAGACTGTAGCCGGAACTGCTTTGTTTTAAGGCGTCATAATCGTCATTTTTACGTCGCTCCGATGCTGTAAAATTGACGAGATACGATACCTTGTCAACCTTCCCTTCTCGTTGGGCATACAACGACTCATTGAACAAATCACCGTAGGTTCCCAAAGAGAGTTTTGCACTTGTCAACCCTTCCGCTTTTGGTTTTTTGAGGATTATATTGACGATCCCACCCATCGATTCGGCGGTATGTTCTGCCGAACCGTTGGTCATCACCTCGATTTTTTCAATTATATCGGGAGAAATATTTTCCAAAGGGCTAGCACGATGGCTCGTACTGGTCGTCGTCTCCTCTCCGTCTATCATAACAACGGTATACCCTTTTCCCGGAGCACTTTTAGCTCCCTTGCCGTTTGGAACAGTGACTCCGGGGGTGCGTCTGAGAATTTCCAGTGCATTCGTATCGCCGTACTGCGTTAACTCTGCTCCGTTGATTATCCGTTTTGCGATGGAATTATCCCTCCGCTCATCGATAGCCGTATAATTTTCTTCAATCTGTATTTTATCCAGTGATACAACCTCTTGCGCGCACGCAGCCGAAATCATTACACTTGAAGTGAGGATTACAGGGGTTAAAAGACGTTGTCTCACACTGCTTTCCTTATTCACACATAAATGCATCACACGCTAACACTGCCGCACCGTACGACGTTGTGATTTGCGGATATTCAGGAACAAAGATCTTATGACCCAACTCATTTTCAATCGCACTGACCAAGCCATCATTGAGGGCAGGCCCGCCGTCGAAATAAATGTTCTCTTTTACCCCGACCCGCTTCACCAATTTCACAATCCTCTTGGCAATCGAGTAGTGAACTCCCGAGACGATATCTTCCACGTTGTGATTATTCCCCAGCAATCCGATAATCTCCGATTCGGCAAATACGGCGCACGTACTGCTGATCGAGAGAGGAGTCCCTACTGATTTGAAATGGTACGCACTCAGTTCATCCACCCCGATCTCCAAATTCATCGCGACGACATCGAGAAATTTTCCGGTTCCCGCCGCACATCGGTCGTTCATGGCAAAATTGACCACATTTCCCTCCGTATCGAGAGAAATCGCCTTGCTGTCTTGTCCTCCGATGTTAATGATGGTTTTGATTGCACCATACTCTTTAGCCGCTTGTTGCGCCCCGATAGCGTTGGCGGTGATTTCACTCACATTTTCATCCGCTTCTTTGAACAGTTTTCGCCCGTATCCGGTCGCTACCGTATAGACAACCTCGCTCTCATCGATTCCCAGCTCACGCAACAACTCCCCGAGAGCTTCTTGAGCGTATTTGTAAAACATACTCCCACTTGCACTGATCTTATGCCCGACCAGATTTTTATTCTCATCCGCCACACTGATCTTAATCGCGGTAGAGCCGATGTCAATCCCTACAAAATATCTCATTTTTTCATTCTCTTTCGATTTTTTAATGACTCAACGAATGCCTCAACCCGCGTCGTAAGCTGCCCGTGCTGTGAAGGGCTGTAATCGCTCTCGATATAAAGGATCGGAATCCCTTCGCGCTCCATAGCTGCGAGAACGCTGCGCTGTTCCATCTCATACACCTGACACCCCGCAAACGCCTGATAGATCACCCCATCCCCACTGTAACTGCGTACCAGTTGGATAATCCGTCGGATTCGATCATCGTTTTGAGTGAATATCGGACAGGTACACGCTTTGAGATATTTATCCGAAACCGAATCGATCATGTCGTAGAGATTCCACTCATCTACAGCCACCATGTCGTTAAACATACGGTTCGAACTGCACGTCTCATCGGCGACGATGACCGCATCGCTCTGCTCGATAATAAGGGGGATTTTATAGTTGGGAAAAATAGGGGGCGAGCCCGTATAAACGATGCGAGGACTCGCTTTTCCTGCCACATTGACACCCGTACTTACCCGTTGTTCCAACTCTGCAACCAGTTTTTCGACCGCGCCGATCCACCCATCTATCCGATCAAAGAAAAAAGCATTCGTGACCAAAAACATATCAACACCCAAAATCGGAACCGCTTTGTTCTTTCGAAATTCGGTAAGCTTGTGGTAGAGCGACTGCGCGTAGCCGATCTTTTTAATCGCACTCTCCAGATTGGATCGGGTCAGTTTTTTCCCCTGAAATTTGGAAAGTTTCACCGCAAAACTTTTGACGCTCTCGCGCCAGTAATGGCGGCTCTCTTCACTCTCTTTGGTACGGGGAAAGCCGACATCGATGACCGTATGTCCGAAACTCTCGATGATGGCTCCCGCTTTGGTTTTTTGATCGCACGTCGTCGGAGAAAAGGTGATGTCGGGCTTGTCAGAGAAATTATCCGATGCAAACCACCCCACCGTCGCCTTGACCAATGGACACGATTTTTGGGGCAACAGATCACTGCCGATCTCATCATCGGTGTAAAAACCGTTACATAGCCGGATCGGCACACCGTCCAGCGCGTAGATGATCTCGGAAGGGATTTGGATACACATCGTCCCGATTTTCACTTTCCCCTCATGCAGCGGTTCATGTCGGCAATAGACCGTTTCAAATAGATCGTAAAAATAACCCATGCTTTGGATCGGAAATTTAAAATCCTCTTTGAGGGCATTAATGACATTTATCGCTTCCATCGCCTTGTGACGGTTCTGTCGTTGATGCGGTGTTTCAATCTCGTGTTCAGTGTGCATGTGACTCCTTATGCTGATCCATCGCCATACGAAGAACAAATCCCTCTTTGGTCGATTCGAAAATAGTAGCTCCCATAAAATTAGCTTCCAAACACCCCTCTTCGGGACAGGCGGCGACGCATTTGAGACACAACGTGCAATCCTCCGTAACCATATTTTTCGTCGTCACGTCGTCGGCGATTTCAAGAATGTCCATGTCACATGCATGGTAACAATCGCCGCATTTGGTACATTTGGCTCCGTCTTTATAGAGTTTGAGCAATGCGGGCTTCGAAAAAATATACTGCAAGGCCGCCATCGGACAAAAATAACAAAAAAACCGCTTTTTTACGAATGATCCGACCAAAAACAGCCCCGTCATAATCATCCCCAGTACCGCCATCACCAGATCGGTTTTGGTGGAAAAATCAATGTAAAACTGATTAAAATCTCCCGTAAAGGCCGGAATCATCATCCGTCCGGGGCAAATATCGCAAAATGGCATAGCAAGACCGCTTGGCAATTTCGGCGCTCCGAACACCGAGTTGGCGACCATCACCGGTAGCAAAAGCATCAAAAAGAGCAAAATATATTTGATGCTCTTGATTTTTTTGCGGTTTGCCCACGAGTATTCGCTAAAACGGATTTTGCTTTTTTCGCGCAGCATCGTGAGCCAGTCTTGCATCGTCCCCAGAGGACAGACAAAGCCGCACCATCCTTTGTTCAGTACCCAAAACCAAACGATAAACATCCCCAATGAGATCAAAAACGCGTATCCGGCATATCCTGCCATCATCTCGAACGTATGACGCAAATCGTGCTGAAGTTCGCCGACGTAACATTTTCCCCCGGATGCATCGGAGCTAAAGACACACGCAAACGTCGGGAGCTTATCTCCCAGATCGATTCCGGCCCATCCGCCGTAAACGATGAGGGCAAACGCCGCAATCTGAAACCAGAACCGAAACCGCACGAGGTTCATATTATTGACACTGCGGCGGAGACTAAACTTATTCTTCGTCAAAATAGATCTCCTTGAGCGTTTTACGCTTGCGTCGGCGGTTATAATAAAGTCCTAACGAGAACACTAGCATCACTCCGATCACGGTCGCAAACGCCAGAGATTTGGATTCGTATTCGAGAGGCGAATTACCGAACGAGAGGGGTATCGTCATCGTATAGTGTACTTTGCTATACGTATTCCCCTCGAATACTCCCGATTCGTTGGTATCGTACGACGCGCTGACCAATAGCTTTTCGGAGCGTTTCTTATCCCCTTTGTCCGGTGCGTACGTACTACGCGGAATCTCGAATGACACCGTCCCCTCATCCGAGGGCTCAATGACGTTTGTCCATCCGCTCTCCATCTCGACACTCAGCGGCACATCATGGAGTAATTCCCCTTTATAATAGACTTTAAACGGAGCGATATCCCCCGCATAGAGACAACAGTTGATATGATGGCGATGGATCGATTTTTCCATAATCAACTGAAACGGCAACTGTGGCAACGGTTCGCTCAGATAGCGCGAATCGGAGGTTTTCCCGCGTACTTCTTTACCCCAAGAACAGGAGATATTCCCCTCTTTGTTGTACATCCGCAGCGATGAGAGCTCTACGTTCAACGTCCCATCTTGGACAGAACGTCGCTCGACAAAAAGATGATAGTTTCCTTTGTATTGAGGAATGAACGTGATTTTTGATCCGGTGAGATTGTGTTCTTCAATTTTTCCGTCCATATCACGAATATACAAAATCGAACCGCTCAAATCTTTTAGTTTTTCGTTTTTATGAAGACTCCCTGATTTAAGAGAGAATTCTTTTTGAGGAGATAAATCTGACTTCACCTCGCAACACTTTTTCTTTTTTGCTTCATCGAGCCATAGTGATTCGTTTGCACTAAGCAATGAACATGTGAGCACCAATTCTAAAACAATTGCTATGATTAAACCAAACGACTTCATCATCTCTTACCGTTAAAATTTGAACGTAAGTTCGCCGTATACTGTCCGTCCCGGAGTCAGAGAGGATTGGTAAAACTCTTTGTCAAAAATGTTATTCACTGCAATGGAAGCGTTTATCCATTTTTGTATTTGATACCCGATTTTTGCATCAACAGTAAAATACGATTCATAACCGCCGTATGTCGATTTATAGATATCAGAGTTATCATCTTTGGTCGTGATATCATCTACATAACAACCGATCAACGATCCGCTCCACCCTCCTTGCTCTCCGCTCATTCCGACGTTAAACTGGCGCATAGGAACATACGTCATCCGTTTGCCAACAATCTCAGGTTTATTAATATTTTCCGTGATTTCGGTATGGTTGTAGGTGAAGTTTGCAAACGCATTTAACCCATCGGTGACCTCTTGCTGTACCTCTAATTCTATCCCCTTGATTTCTGCTTTTCCGGCATTTCGTTTTTCATTGAGCGTTGCACTGATGTCTGTCGTATACATCAAATCTTTCAAATAGTTTTCGTAATAGGTCGTTTTAAAATGGGTTTTTGTATCAAAAATGTGTTCAAACCCGATTTCCCATGATGTCAACGTTTCGGGTTTCAGATCAGGACTGGAGCTGTAAAGCTTACTCCCCGAATAAAACGATGAGTACAAATCGCTTAGGGAAGGGGCACGAAACGCCTGACCTGCAGAGGTTCGCAATGTCGTATGTGCATCAGGCATATATACCAATGAAGCTTTTGGGCTAAAATGTGAGTCACGTCGTTCCTCGTAGTTTGTCGAGGTCGATTTAGTATAGTCGATATAGCTCCCTGAAGTCACCCAACTATCATATCGTCCGCCTATATATGCTACGAGATTATCGGTAATATCAATCGTATCTTGTATAAATAATGCTTTAGTCGTATTTTTACCGTTTGACTCGCTATTAAGAGTTGTACGCGTCGAATCATCCGTCCAATTAGGAAGAACATTCACTTTTTTCGCTAGCTCATTATGGTTTAAATCGATACCCATCACAATATAATTGATATTGCCGAGAGGAAAACTCAGCTGCAGTGAACCGAATCTTGTTGTATTCGGAATATCGGTATACGTTCCTGCTCCACCGCTTGATACCGCACCTGTCGACTGGGAGATATACCAATACCCGTAATCGGTATAATGCGTATTGAGCTTGACTTTTACATCATCGAAAATTTTGCTCTCATATGAAAAAGTATACCGATCAGTCTCTTCTCCGGTAGGACCGAATAAAAAATCTTTTTCAGCAAGTGTCGCTTTTGAAGTAGCGTCCAACTGCACTGACCCTGATATAACAGGGTTTCCTGCTCCATCGCTCAGATAGGTATTAAGATGATCATATTTCGTCGCATGCTTATGATGTGAAAATCCGGCTGATATTTTATTATCATTATTAAAACTGTAATGAAGTTTGATGCCGACATCATCTTCCCACCACCCTTTAGTTCCTTTATCGCCTACAATATAAACTGTTTTTCCTGTGCTATCTGTCGATTGTCGAGCACCACTCACTACCGTTCCGCCCGTTCCGGTTGTAGGTGTTTTTACCACAAGATCGTTGATATACCCATCACTGGTTTTCTTACCGAAATTGATATTTATCCCTAACTTATCCGTGATTTTATCTCTGTAAGATGCAATAAAATTTTTATAATTATCACTTCCATATCCCGTTTTAATCACTACTTCGCGTTTGGTCGGCTCTTTTGTAATTACGTTAATAACACCACTCATTGCATTTCCACCATACAGCGATGAAAATGGTCCTTTGACCACCTCTACCCGTTCAATATCTTCGACCGGGATATTCGACCAGTTAACTCCTGCTGAAAACGCGTTATTCATCACAACATCATCCACTAACACGGCCGTACGATAGTACATCGGAACTCCCCGAAGTGTCACCGAGTTGCTCCAACTGTTTGGCGTGTGATCTGCATCTGCCCTTAAATAGACTCCTGCTACATCTTTAATCGCTTCATCAGCTCTTTGAACCGATTTTTCTTCTATCTTCTTTGCTGTTACTATCTCTACACTCGCTGGAGATTCCAATGTACTTTGCGCTGTTTTGGTTGCCGTTATTGACACACTCCCTAAATCAGCCTCTTCCGCAGCATAAGCACTGCTACAAAACAATACAGCCGCCATAGATATCTTAATATTAAACATTGAATATCCTTGCATTAAAAAATTAAAAGGATTATTTCAAAGAAGTGTTACATTAGTGTTAACTTAAACTAATAAATTAACACTAATGTAACACTTTTTCTCCATAATCGCACTTTTTAATCCTAAATCCAAGGAATTGCGATGGTGAATAACCGCAGAATCCCCCATAGTATCCTCTTATCAACCCTCTTAAGCGTTTCATGTTTCGCGACGGAAAACCTCGGTATTATCGGTATCGACTCAACGACGATCGACGATCGGTTTCACTCCGGTCAAACCGAAGTATCGTCCACGGCATCCATCTCCGGAGAAACCGTAGACAAAGCCCATATCGAAAACCTCCAGCAGGTCCTCCAAGCGATCCCCGGAATCACGACAGAGATTAAAACGGGCGATACGCTGAAAATTCATATCCGCGGGGTAGAAAATCAGCGTTATATGGGGGAAAAACCGGGTGTGGCAGTCGTCATCGACGGTGTTCCGGTATTCGAGCGGACAGGAGCGGTCAATATCGATCTCGATAATATCGCCTCGATCAAGGTGATCAAAGGGGGAGCATCGTATCTGTTCGGTGACGATGCCCTCGCGGGCGCCGTCATCATCACCACCAAAAAAGGGGCGATCAACCGCTCAAGTGTAGCCTCAGAGTTCGGAAGTTTCGGCTACCGAAAACTTTTAGCAGAGACCTCTTTTGCGAAAGACTCTTTTAACGGACGACTTCAAATCAGCGAACGTAAAAGTGACGGATACTGGAAAGACTCAGATTATCTTGCACGCTATGCGAACGGTAAACTCCAATATTACATCGACGACACCAGCGATCTGACCTTCGGTATCGAAGCATCGCACCGTGAAAAAGATTCCCACGGAACCGTGGAAGGGATCACTCAAGCGATCAACGATCCGACCAGTCAGGAGGGACGCGACTATACCCGTATGTATGACGTCGATTTGCTCAAACTCTTTTTGACCTACAGTAAAGATTTCGGCAACAACTCCAATCTCCTCGTTAATATCTATCACTACGGAGACAATACCGAGTTCGTCAGCTCACCCCAAAAATACAGCTCGACCGGAGCGGTAGTAACGGCTGATGATGCCTATACAACCGGCAACGATTACCATCAGGTTCAACGCGGTTTAAAAAGCGAATACCGAAGTTCAGGGGAAAACTTCGCTTACCTATTCGGTGCGGACGTCCGAAACAATGTATATGAAAACAAAACCGCGTATCTCGTCGATTTTAAAACCAGTGCTTTTTCTCCGACAGTCTATACCGCCGGAACTCCGACGGGAGACAACAAAACCACCGAAGGGGTTTACGCTCCTTATCTTGAAGTCAAAGTCCCCCTTACCGACGCGACGACCTTGACACTTAACGGACGTTACGACAATATCCAGCTCGATTATGACGACCGTCTTAATGCCCTCTCGCTGCAAAAAGATTTCAACGTCTATTCGCACCGTATCGGTCTGACTCACAATCTCAACGATTCGACGACCCTGTTTGTCAGCCGATCCACCGGTTTTCGCGCCCCGTCGATCGATCAGCTTTTCAACGGAACCATCAGCCTCGATTCCAAAGTGCTTAACAATCCTGATCTCAAACCCGAACAGGCGGTCAATTACGATCTAGGGGCTCGCGGTAATTTTTCGGCATTCAATAACACGTTCGCCTACGAAACGACCCTCTTTTTACTGGATCGCAAAAACTATATCATGTCCTCTATCGGTCAATATACCGCGGCAACCGCCACCAATCCCCAAAAATATGAAAATATCGGAGGCATGCGCAGCCGAGGGTTGGAGCTATCTTTGCAAAGCGATGCGAAAAAAATCTTCTCCTTCGATCTGGCCTATACGTATCTGGATGCCTATTTCACCCAATACGATAATTTCTATTTAGGATTGGGAAGTCCTTATCTTCCTTCATACACACAGGTTCACTACGATCTCAAAGGAAATACGGTTCCCAGAACGTCACGCCATACGCTCAATCTGACCGGGAACTACAATCTCTCTGCCAGTACCGTTTTATCGGCGGAAGTAACGGCAAAATCCAGCTACTATGCCGATGAACTCAATCAGCTCAAAATGCCCGGATATGAAGTCTTCAACCTCTTGGCCCGCCATAGCGAAAAATACAAAGGCTATACCTTCGATTTTTTTGCCCGCATCGACAACGTATTTGATAAATTCTATTTCAATACGGCGCGCAGCAGCGGAGACCGCGACTACAACTTCGTCTATAACAAAGAAGACCTCACCCTTACCGTCAATCCGGGCCGTGTCTATACGGCAGGGCTGTCGGTCAAATTTTAAGGATTCTCAATGAAACCGTTTCTCTTAGCACTCTCTATCTCTGCAACACTTTGGGGATACGGAGAACATGCTTCCTATTGGATTCCGCACGGATGTAACGACGGCAAAAAAATAGCTGCGAAACACGGCGGTCACGGCAAAGGAGAGAGTGCCATGTTTGCCCTGATGAACATGGAAGGAAATGCCACGTCCACCCTTATCCTTCCTGACCTTTCAACGATTCCGTTAGCGATGAAGCGTAATACGGTCATCCTCCCGAAACCTCGGATGGGAGGATATTATGCGCTTGTTTCCGAAAGCCGTTCCGGAGACACTGTTTACAGTGCCGTACGATACCTCTCCTTGCAGGGACGCCCCGCAAAAATTTCTCCGACACGGTTAACCGCGCTCACAAAAAGTTCCTTAGAGATCGTCCCCGATCCTCTCCATCGGGAGCATGACCGATATACCGCGTCAAAAAGCTACCGATTTCTCCTAAAATATAGGGGCAAACCGTTGGCGAACGCTTCGGTTACGCTCGAAACCCATAACAGTGCCGTTCAAACCTACCGTTCCGATGATAGAGGATCATTTACTATAACCCTTCCGAATGATTTTAAAAACGTACAAATCGGACGCAGTGAAAACAAGCCCTCCGAGTTTCTATTAAACATTGAGCATAAAGAGGAAAAAACCCTCTATATCAGCACTTTTTCCATGCCCTATTACGTCAATCCCAACGATTATTGGCAATCACAGCCTTATGGGGCGGGAGCCGTATTTATCGGATTTTTAGGAGGACTTTTCCTCTACCGCCGACATAAAAACCAAGGAGTTACCCGTGGATAAACTGCTCACTCTCACCGCCCTGCGACGGGTGATTCAACTGACGGCTTTCGTCTTTTTCGTCTACGGTGCGGCATTTTTCACCACATTTTACACCGGTGACAAACTGACCCAAAGTCTCCCCGCCCTCTCCTGTGCCTACGATCAAAGCGGAGGAGATTTCTGCACCCTGATTCCGCTTCAGCACCAGATGGATCACCGGGTCTCGACGATTTTCACTCAGGGTGAGAAAGTACTTCCCGCCCTGATCGGAACTCTCGTCACCATTGCCACCGTCGCAGCGCTCATTCTCGTTTTAAACAAAGCGTTTTGCGGATGGCTCTGTCCTCTGGGCTTTTTCCAAGAAACCGTAGGAATGATAGGGACTAAACTCGGGCTTACTCAGCTCGTCTCCCTCAGCCGTGAAACGGTTACGAAAATCCGCCCGATCAAATGGTTTATCTTTTTATTTCTCGTCCTTATTTTTCCGATTCTCACCGGAATCGGCTATCTCGGGCACGAATGGGGAGCGCCTTATTGCGCGGTCTGTCCAAGCCGTATTATGACCACCGCGATGACGGGAGATATGTCCCAAATCTATATTTCTCAGGCCAACGGAGGCTATTTTGCCCTCTCGCTGATCGCCGATTTGCTGTTCGGTCTGATGATCGCTCTTGCACTCTTCGTCCGTCAGCCGTTTTGCCGTATCTGCCCGATCCTGCCGATGCAAACTCTGTTTAAAAAAATCGGTCTTCTCCGCCTCGTCAAAAACGGCTCATCCAGCTGTGATTCGTGCGGCAACTGTATCAAAGCCTGCCCTATGGATATTTTTGAGATTCAAGAGAGAGCAGAGAATAAAAATATCACCCACAGTGACTGTACCTTGTGCGGACGATGTATCGAATTTTGCCCGCATGAGGGAGTAATGAACTTCAAATACGGTCCGTTTACGATTCTCAGTTCCTCAAAAGAATCGTTCAAAAAACGGACAAAAATCGATAAATGGTGGAAAGGCTAAACCGTGGAAGTGATGGCTCTGCTCTCCTTGTTTCTTATTGCACTCTCTTATGGGGCAACCGCGTGCATGCTCAGCTGCATGCCGCTGCTCTCACCGATTTTATTGGCGAACAGTGCTACACGTTCTCAAAGCTTACAGGTATTATTCCCTATCAGTCTGGGACGTATCAGCGGCTATATTTTTCTCTCCCTGATCGCTTTTCTCGGCTCATCCATGATTAAATCCCTGATTAAAGATACCGATTTGATGGGCTATCTGCTCGGCAGCATCACCCTGATTCTTGCCATACGCCTGTGGTTCTCTCTCCGACGCACTTCATCATGTTGCAGCGCCTCCTCTCCCTCTCCGCAGGGGAAAATCGAGCTGTTTTTCACGGGAGCGCTTCTTTCGATGTCTCTGTGCGCACCCGTCATCACCATGATGACGCTCAGCGCCGCATCGTCATCGCTCATGTGGGCCGTCGCATACGGTTTGGCATTTGGACTCGGAGCAACGCTGCTGTGGTTTCTCTTTTTCTCGGTCGTCCTTACGGCTATTTTGAAAGAGAGTCTTCACCACCTCAGCAACTACCGAAACCTTCTTCAGCGCTTTGCCCCGCTCTTGCTAGCAGGGGTGGGAATCGCAATTTTTAACGGATGGATACGATTATGAATACAACCTCAAAAGCCCTCAGTCTATCGTTGGTATTTCACTCTCTTATGGCCTTATTCGCCGCATTAATGCTCAATATGTTCCATAACACTCCCGAAAAATTTGCCCTCCCCCTCAAAAAAATATCTCTGGTATCGTTCTCAAACCCTTCCCCTACTATCGTACCGCCCTCTTTTTCGGTACCTCATCCGCCTGCCGAAATGCCCAAACAAAAAAATGTAAGCACACCGCAAGAGCCGCCGCAGAAATCTATTGTCCGCGATATTCCGCCGATTCGGGAAAAAGTTGCCACGATATCGACAGAGAAACCCTCTATTCCCGCACCATCCCCCTTACCGTCTGTGGAGAGCAAACCATCTTCTCTTCCCGTAACCGCGGCAGCTCCTAAAGCACAGCCGAAAATCGATATCAGTGCCGAAAAGCAATCGTTTTTTGCCGGTTTGCGCACTAAAATCCAACAAAGCCTCCGCTACCCTTCCGCCGCACGGCGCAGAGGGATGGAGGGAGACGTTAATATCCGATTCACTCTCGATAGCGGAGGTTCTATTCGCGACGTCATCGTTTCCGAAGGAGAATCCATCTTTCATGAAGCGGCTAAAAATGCCGTAGCATCGGCATCGGGGGTCAAAATTCCCGAAGCGCTCTCCGGCCTTTTTCCTACGGAAGTCAAATTGACGCTG
>Ga0172377_10005983_pt1 | contig 12516 bp, 20 predicted proteins | sample Pumphouse3metaG_FD_119749 | JGI IMG/M metagenome (GOLD analysis project Ga0172377, IMG submission 119749) | Leachate microbial communities from a municipal landfill in Southern Ontario, Canada - Pumphouse #3 metaG | ecosystem: Engineered > Solid waste > Landfill > Unclassified | place: Canada... | reverse complement strand
GGGCAAGATAAGGTTTGCCGTCAATGTGGGGGTGCTGGGAAAGGTCATCGAGTACGCCGATGATTATATTTGCGACGACGGGCTGCTTGTGGGAACCGCGGTAAACTTCAACGCGGCAGTGTCCCTGGAGGCAATCAATGACAACAGGTAACTGCATAGGGTGCAACCTGTCCAAAAAGGCCCTTCCCCTATACGGGAAGGGAGCCAAAAAGCTGCTGATTGTGACAGACTGCGCAACCCCCGAGCAGAACTGCGCGGGCAGCAGGGCGGTAGGTTCCCACATAAGATTCATAAAGGACAGGCTGTACAGGTACGGCATTTCGCTTGAGGCAGATTGCTGGCTTACCTCCGCTGTGCTTTGCGAATCCAGGGAACAACCGACCAGGCCGCAGGTCAACGCCTGCAAGCCCAATCTGGAAGCGACCATCTCCTCTCTCAAGCCCAAGGTGGTGCTGCTGATAGGGGAGGTGGCCGCCTATGCTGGCTACGGAGACACAGTGCCTGGCGGGGTGTATCTTGACCGTGTACATGGCTTCACGCACAACTGCCGCCGCCATTCCTGCCACATGATAGCCACGTACATTCCAGGCTCCGACAATAGGCGATACAGCGTAAGAGACAGGGTAATTGAACGAGACCTGCATATGGCCGTAATTGCCCTTGTAACGCCGTATAAGGTATGGAAGGACGAGCTGGCGTGTGTTAGGGCTGTATCAGGCAAAGAGGCCGTAAAGAGGCTTACAGCGGCGGTAAACGACACGCAGCGCAGATGGATGGCCTACGACTATGAAACCACGGGACTAAAGCCGCACAATGACGAGCACAGGATAATCAGCTGCGCCATAGCCGACAATGAGGATTCCGCCTATGCCTTTATGATGACAGACGAGGTAAAGCCGGCATTCCGGAGATGGCTTGACGCTCCCCACATTCGCAAGATTGCCCACAACCTTGCCTTTGAGTTGTCATGGAACAAGGAGAAGATGGGAACCTATGGCGAGAGCATGGATTTGGACACCATAATCGCCGCCCACATTTGGGACAACCGAGACAGGTCGGCAAAGGGTATAGGATTTCTTGCGCCCATGCTTTTGGGGTGCAGGCCGTGGGACAATGTGGTTTCCCCCTATATGAAGCCCGACCCGGCTGAGGAAAAAAGATGCGGAGACAATGCGGTGAACAGCCTGATGAACGCTCCACCCAGAGAGGTGTTGTTATATAACGCCATAGATGCCCTGGTCGAGTTCCGGGTAGCCATTGTTTTGATGCGGCTTCTTAAGTACCATGACCTTACTTTGCCCTATGATGAGAGCATAGAGATGGTGACAAGGAGGGTGTCATGCGCATAACCGATGCCCTAAAACTGTTCAACGAAGGGGTCAATGCGCTTGCCCGCGTGACTTCCAACGGATTCCGCCTTGACATGGACTACCTGGCAGGGCTTGAGCCTAGAATCAAAACCAGGATAGATGAGCTTTCCTGCAAGATAACAGAGGAGACTGAAATCGGCAGGATGTGGAAGGCAAGGTATGGGAGCAGCATAAATCTGTCGTCTGGAAACCAGTTCAAGGATGTGCTGAAAAAAGATGTAGGATTCACGCAGTTCAAGCTCACGGAAAAAGGCGGCGAAAGCGCAGACTCAGAGGTGATAGGGAAGCTGCCTCGCCAGTTTGCCTCGCAGTATCTGCAATACAAGCAGATGGAGCAGCTTTACGGATTGTATGTGGAGCCGCTTTTGATTGAGGTGAGCAACAAGGGATTCGTCCACGCCAACTTTCCCCTGCACCGTGTAAAGACATACAGAGGCAGCTGCCATTCCCCTAACATTCAGCAGGTGCCGAGCCGCAACCGTGAAATGATGCGTCTTATCCGAAGCTGCTACATTCCAAGGGAGCCTGGCCGTGTTCTTGTTGACATGGACTTGAAGGGGGCGGAGTGCAGCATAGGGGCTTGCATACACGGTGACCCTGCCATGCTTGCCTATATGACTGATGACAGCCTGGATATGCACAGGGACGGAGCCTGCCTTGTGTATATGCTGGACAAGGAAAGAATCAGCAAGCCTATACGAAACGCGTGTAAGGGGGATTTTACCTTTGCTGAGTTCTATGGAGCCAATTTCCATACAGTGGCCCCCAGGTTATGGGAGTATGTTTTAGATGACGAGTTCAAGACTGCTGACGGCAAAAAAGTGTCCTCCCACCTATCCAGTAAAGGGATTGAGGACCTGGACGGATTCATTCATCATATCCAAAAGGTTGAGAGCGACTTTTGGGGCAAGATGTTCCCTGGCTACTCGCAGTGGAAAGAGGATGTGTGGCAGCAGTATCTGATTGACGGCTTCGCCAAGGTGGCAACCGGCTTTGTGCTTACGCTGGAATCAAGGAAGGAGCAAATCCTGAATGCCCCAATCCAAGGCCCTAGCTTTCATTTCCTGTTGAAGATGCTCATAGGGATGCAGGAAAGGATGATAAAGCGGAACATGAAGTCGCTGATAATCGCTCAGATACACGATGCCATTACCTTTGACGCGGTTCCTGAGGAAATAGAGAACATAAAATCATTGTATAAGGAGGTGCACGACGATATACACAAACAATGGAAGTGGCTTAGAATCCCAATCAGAGCTGAAATGGAAATAGGCGAGATTGGCGGAAGCTGGGCCGAGATGACAGAAGTAGGACTAATTTAAGGAGAAAAAGCATGAGTATTTACAACGAGTACAGACCGAAAACATTTGACGAGGTATATGGCCAGGATGACGCGGTGAAGCTGTTATCCTCAATCCTGGAGCTGCCCTTTGAGAAGCGTCCCAAGGTATTTCTGATGTCCGGGCCGTCTGGTTCGGGAAAGACCTGCCTTGCCCACATATATGCAAGGAAGATGGGATGCCCACCTGAGGGGATTGACTTTAGAACCCTGGATGCCTCAAAAGACCGAGGCATAGATAGAATCAGGGCGGAGATAGAGATCATGGGGGCAAATCCTATGAGCAGGGATGCCGATTGCAGGGTGTGGCTGTTTGACGAGTGCCACCAGCTACTTACACCGTCACAGGAAGCCTTGCTCAAGTCCTGTGAGGATGTCCCGTACAAGACCACCATCATATTTGCCACAACCGAGCCGGGCAAGATGGGCAAGGCGTTGAAGAGCCGCTGCAAGACCATCACCGTCAACGCCCTCTCCAACCGGGACATGGCCTTGAATATGCAGGCCGTGGCAAAGAGAGCCTCAATACGTATATCCCCTGATGACATAAAGGCGCTTGTGCTGGCCTCGGACGGCAACACGAGAACTTCCATGCAGCTACTGGAGAACTATATGCTTAACGGGGGAGATGTTGAAAAGGCCATTGCCGCAGGAACAGGGGCGGATTCCGCACTGGAGGCCGACACCTATGCATTGTGCAGGGCGGTAATCAACAAGTCGGCCAAGTGGGATACGGTAAAATCCTTCATGGCCAAATACAAGGGACAGTACGAGCCGGTAAGGCAGTCGATTCTGGGCTATCTTAAATCCTGCATACTGAACTCAAACAACGCAAGGGACCGGCAGAGGTTCATTTTGCTTATCGAGTGCTTCCTTAATCCCTTTTACGCCAATGAGGAGGCGGGACTGGTCTATATGCTGGCAAACGCATGGGAAATCAAGTGACGGAAGAAGAATACATAAGAGAGGTAAAGAGGGGCAGGATATATTGCTGGAACTTCACAAGGGATGTTTTCCAGCAACATATGCACTTGCACAGGATAGGCCCGCTTTTCCTCTTTATCCGGAGAATCGCAAAAAAGCTAAAGGATGCCCCGCTGCCCAAAAGAGAGGTGCTGTGCATGGGAAGGATTATGGTGGGCAGGCACAGAAATCCGCACGGCCATATAGAGGATATGGTCGAAAGGAAGCGCAGGCTGGCCTCTTCCCTGCTTCCCTATGTATTGCAGGCGGCGGGGCTGTTGGACAAGAATACCAGGAATTCAGTGGCAGAACAGCTAGCTTTGACGCTTAAAGCACACAAAAGAGAGCATAAAGGCACAAAATAAGGCTTAATTTCACAAAAGATAGAAATATTTTACAAAACAGCTTGCAAAGCCACAAAAGGCGTGTATAGTATAGAGCAGTAGGGAAAACAAGGAGAAAAAATGAGTACGAGAAAAGACAAGGAGAAAAAAAATGAGTACGAAAAAAAACAAAGAGTTGGCATGGCCGTGGAAAATGGCTGACGAGCAGGAAGAGGTGGTATACCCTTACTCAAATATCACCACGTATGCCAATTTCAAGAACGGAATCCTGCTTACGCATTACGAGTACCCAAAGGTGGACGGCTACTTTAAGGCGTTCAATCCCAAGACAGGGGATGAAGCCAGAGGAGTGACTGCCGCGGATGCCTTGGCCTCCCTGGGGGGCTGGGAATACAAGGTGGAGTATCAGCAGTCCGAGGGATTCACTAAAACAGAGCGAATCTACAAGAAGGGCAACCTGACGCTAAAGCTGGGGGATGACGGGCATTCCTGGACTGCCACAGACGTATCCGGGATGGAGGGGTATTCCATGGTGTCCGCGGCGGGAGCATTGCGGAGTTTGGCATTTAAGCACGAGGCTTTTGAGCAAGTCGCTAACGATGCCGCAGAAAAGGTACTATTCTAACCAAAGGAGAAAAGAAATGGAAAACGCAATCAGAATCTTAACACTGGCCACCGAGGAGCTACAAAGGCTCCTGCCCATGCAGGCGGACGCGGTTGTCGAATTCGAGCTGGCAAAGCATGGTGTCAGGGAAAGGTACAACGAGGAAAAAGCAAACGGGCTAAAAATCACAGAGGAGGCAATCCGAACCAAAAGCGTGATGGAAACCGCCGACGAGTTCAAGAAGGTGACTGAGCTTGCGGCAAAGGTCGATATTGAAAAGGCCAGCATTGAGTTGGCAAAGTACATGATACGGGCAAGAGAAATCAAGGAGTAGGAACATGAAAATTAATCTGAAAGCATTGAGAGAGCAGCGGAACCAGCGCCTGGCTGCGGCCAAAAGGGCGGTGCAGCAATCCGCCTCAGGATTCGAGGTACTGAACCTTGAGGTGCTGCCTGAAAAGGTGGAGCTGATTGACCCGCCAAAGGACGGCAGCATCGAATACCAGATGAGATTGTTGCAATTCCAGGTGGCCAACGCCAACAACTGCGAGCAGACCCCGGTAGGCACGATGGTCGTTTCGAGAAGCTACGCCTACCACAGCTATGTCGGCCCGGGAGACCGGACCATCCTCTGCCCAAGAACCTGGGGACGGCGCTGCCCCATCTGTGAATATTACTTGTCTTTTGATAAGGATGTTCGGGCGAAGGACAAAGCGCTGTACAGGTTCAAGGCGCGGGAATTCAGCATATTCAACGCCCTGCTTTACGGCAAGACCAGCTCTGGAAAGATCGGAAGGAAGCCGGTCGTTTTCAGGGCGGGCACGTTCAGTGGAATCACCTCCATATACAAGGAGGTCAATCGTCAGGCTGGAATCAAAAAAGACGACAGCCTGTATCTGTTTGCGGACCTTATTGAGGGGTTCGACATTGAGGCGCTGTGGGCGAAAGAGGCGCTGGCGAAGGGCGGAATCGAGTTTGGTCAGCTGGTGAAGGTCAACCTCAAGCCGGAGACCAAATGCGAAATCGATGAGAGGATTCTGCCTTTCATCGTGAACCTGGACGACCTTATTCCGGAGCCGATGACGGCGGAGGAAATTGACGCGCTCCTGGACGGCCAGCTGCCTGCCACGGAAAAGACGGTGTCCCCTGCCCCATCAGCACCCTTTGACGACGGGTTCCTGGATGACGAGCATGACGGCCCTGAAAGTCCTGCGGAGGAGAAGCACGAGGATGACGGGGGCTTCATAGAGGACGAGCCTGAGAAGCCTGCTCCGCCAAAGCCCCAACCTGCCGCCAAAAAGGAAGCCAAGCCGGAAAAATCCGCGCGAAAGCTGACCGATGATGCCTTTGTCGAAGAAAAGGTGGAGGAACCGGTCACGGAAGAGCATGACGACGCGGGAGAGCATGACGACGCTGGAGATGACAGCGGCGATGCGTTCTTTGAGGGGTTCTAGCCAATAGGGCCGGGGAGGGGCAATCCTTCCCCGGCAAGGAGAACGGGAAATGAAGCTACAGATAAAGTATGCTCGTACAATCCAGATAAGGAACTACGAGCCGGTTACCATTGAGGCGGTGTTGTCGGAAATCGAGCCGTCCGGCGACATTCCCTCAACGATACAGAAGTACACGGGGATTCTCAAGAACGAGGTCAACGCGCAGCTTCTAACCGCCTACATGGAAGAGACCGGGGAAACCAAAGAGGAAGATAATGACGAATCAAATTATCTCGACTTCTAATGCCGGGCTTCCGGAGATTCCTCGGATGCCGGCAAAAGAGGAATACGACAAAAAGCGAATGAGAAACCATAGCAGGTACCACAGGATGCGCCGGAAGTACGGGACACCTCCTTTGATGTGGCGGCGTGTGCTTGTCCTTACTGTGGAAGAGGATTTAGACTACTCTAGCGGAAGGAAGCCGGTGCCTGACAACATCATGAAAAGGGTCAACTTCTTTTGCCGGACAATGGAAAAGGCCCTAAAGGAGATTAAGGAGTTCAGCTATGACCAAAGAGCGAGACAGGCTTATTCTGATGGACGGCGTTAGCACGTCTTACAGCGCCTACTTCCACGGAGCAAAATTCGGCAGAGACAAGGAGGATTACCCGGCCATGATGGACTGTTTCTTTATGAGGACAGGAGCCATCATGCGGGTGTACAACACAAAAGACGTGCACATCTTCTTTGATGACACCGAGAGTAGCATAAGGAAGAAAATCTACCCCGCATACAGGGAGATTAACTTCCAGAACGGCCCCAAGGCGGTGCGAACCAGGCAGCTGTGGCCGACAATGCAAAAAGACCTGCTTGAGTGCGGGTTTTCCTTGTACGGGTCGCCGGGGCTAGAGGGACTGGACCTGATTGGGCAGGTGGTAAAGGACAATCCGGACAGGAAAATATCCATCATCTCCGAGCACTACAGAACCTTGCAGCTGTTGTCTGAAAACGTGGACGTGCTGCCTTTCACCGGCATATCCGCAGGGGCGAAATCCCTGAACCCCATCCAGGTCAGGGATTTCCTCCTCCAGTACCCGTTCAAGATTTCACAGTGGACTGATTACCTGTCGATGGTGGGCTACGGGGAGGACAACATCAAGGGCGTGAAGGGGATTGGGAAAGTGGCGGCCACAGACTGCCTTACAGGAGAGACGCTAAAGGTAAGGCAGGTGGCGGCGCTCAATGCCAGCAAAGAGACGATGGAAAAGGAAAAGAAACTGCACACCCTGCCCATTGAGCCTGTGGTTCTAGAGTTGCAGGAAGGGGGATTCGACCCCTTCGGCGTTATGAAGGTGATGCAGAAGCTGGGACTGACATCCAGGATGAAAAGCCCGGTGTGGGGAGGAGAGGAGAATGTTTAAGCCGCTTTTTTCCATCTTCATTCCCGGACAGCCCAAGGCGGTGCAGTCGTTCAGGTTCACAAGGAAGGGCAGAAAATACCAGCCCAAGGAAGTGGTGGAGTGGAAGACATACATAAAGATAATGGCAATGAAAGAGTTGCCTGACCATTTCATCAGGGTGGATGACCGACCCCTGCACGTTGAGTACAGGTTCGTATACAGTCCGCCTAAGTCCATGAGGAAACGGGACAGGGCATATATGGAGCAGGGGATTCCGGTATACAAGACAACCAGGCCAGACCTTGGCGACAACCTAAGGAAGGGCCTGAACGACGCCCTGACCGGAGTGGTGTGGGGAGACGATTCCCTCATAGTGTCGGACAAGGGGGAAAAGGTATACGGGGACGAGCCGGGCATTCACATAGAGGTAAGCGAATATGAATACCCAGAGGAATAAGGAGAACCAAAAAATGAGTAGATTCGGAACATATATGAGGGTTAACATGCTCTCGCCTAAACTCGTTGCCGAGAAGGCAGGAATCACCGCCCCTACCCTGCACAAATACATGAGGCAGGGGGTGAAGACGATGCGCGCCGCCAATATGCTGGCGCACGTCTTGAACTGCACCGTAGAGGAGATATGGGAAAATGATAAAACAAGCTAGGTTCAAAAACTTCAAGCTCCTGAGGGACTTGACACTTAACTTCGAGCCTGGGGTGAACATCATAACCGGGTCGTCGGACAGCGGCAAGACCACGTCGCTGAAAGGGATGCTGTGGGCACTGCAAAATATGCCCCAGGGAAAGCCGCCCATCTGCCACGGGGAGAAGGAATGTTCCGTCACAGTAACCACGGACAAGGGAGAGATAGAGAGGGGGGTGGATGAAAGGAACTACTATCAGGTTAACGGGGAAAGATTAACCGCATTCCGCAACAATCTGCCCCCCGAGGTAGATGCTATTTCCCACATGGCGGACATCAATGTGCAGCACCGCCGCGACCTGCCCTTTATGATTTCAGAAAAAGCCGGAGCATCTGCTGAAAGGTTGTCTGAAATGATGGACCTGCAGGAAATAGGTGAATCCTTGTCCCGCATTGACATTGAGGTAAAGCGACTGGAGAAGGCGGCAGCGGAGACAGAGAAGGCACACACAGAGGCCGCAGGAGAGGCGGAGGCGCTTAACTGGGTAGATAATGCCTCCGCAGAGCTAAACGTGCTACAGGGGAAGCAAACGTACATAGACGGCATTGCAAGAGAGACAGAGGAACTATCCGCTATGCTTTCAGAGTACAGGCGGCGTGTAGATGCCCTGAACGAGCTTAAAGGTGTGGACAAGGCAAAGGCGCAGATGGAACTCATGATGCTACGCCAGGCAGAATATGACAAGGCACAGCAAAAACTAAGTGAATACTCCGCCTTGTCTGCTTCCTACGACACGGCGCAGCGGCAGGCGGCATCGCTAGAGGGGGCAAGGCAGGGGGCGGAGAAGTGCGCAAGGCTGATGGAGCTGTATGCCGCCATGAACAGCGCCTACAAAGAGGCAAGGGAGCTGGGCAGTTTGGATTTGCAGTATGGAGTAAACAAAGACAAGCTGCGGAAGCTGGAAAAGGCGCATGAAGCATACAGGGAGCTGATATTGCTTGAGAACATGGCCAGGGACGTGCGTAAACAGCAACAGGAAGCCTCTACACTGCAAAAAGACCTGGATACCAGTAGAAGACTTAACAGTGAAACAAAAGAGGCACAGCAAGCACTACAAGCCCTGCAAGCACAGTTCCACGAATCAATGCCGGATGTGTGCCCGTTGTGCGGCAGTCTGACAAAGGAGGAAAAATGAGATACCTATGCCTGGCCGACCTGCACTTGACCGGAGACAAGCCAGAGTGCAGGATGCCCGAGGAAAACTGGATGGGCGTTCTCGATGACAAGATGTCGCAGGTCAACAGGACGGCCAAAGACGCTGATGCCGTGATACTGGCGGGGGACATCTTCGACAGCTGGAGAAACACCGACTTTGCCTTCCTGAACTGGGCTATGTCATGGTTTAGGGAGATAAGGAAGGCGACCAGGACAAATAAAATCTACACTATAGCAGGCAACCACGATACCCCCTACCACAGCTACGACATCGATGCCATCTCAAGGTCGCCTTACATGACGCTGGTGGAGGCTGGGCTGTTCCATGACCTGAAAATGTCGCCCGTGCCTGAAATGAGCACGTACATCTATACCGACAAAGGAGAGATGCCAGAGTCAGATGCCTCCATGTGTGTTGCCCATAAGGGATTGTACCAAAAAAAGAAACCGTTTCCGGGAGCAGACGAATCAGGCAACGTGGAGCAGTTTGTTAAGCTGTTGCATAAAAACATCAAATATGTGGTGGCCGGAGACTACCACACGCCTTTTACAGCAACCGTCGAGGGTGTCCTTGTGCTTAACTGCGGGTCGATGATAAGAAGAAGGGCGGACCAGCTAACATACGAACCTGCCATGCACATAATGGACACGGAGACATGCACAGTGGAGAAAATCCCGTTTAACTTAAAGCTTCCCATAAGGCGGGATTACATTGACGTGGCAAAGGAACAGCGGAATATGCTCGATGAACTTGTGGGAAGCATAGAGGGTGACTTTGAGGCGGCTCTGAACTACCGTGACAACTTTGAGAACATGGTGGCCGATCTGCCTGACAAAGCGGAGATAATGAAGCTGTTTAATTCAATGATGTAAGGAGAAAAGAAAATGATTGCAGAACTACAAAGACTTAAAGCGGGAATCGAGAAGGCACAGTCCCAGTACGACATGAGGAAGGGGCAGTTGCAAAGCGTCATAGACACCTTGAAGGAAAAGGGATTCTCGTCCATCAAGGAGTTGCAGGACAAAATCAAGGAGCTGGAGGCGGAGACTGAAAAGCGAAAGGCGGAGCTGGAGACCGGAGTAAAGGAATGGAAGGAGGCATATGAACACCTTATCGGCTAAACTGCAAGAGCTTGCCGCTGTAAGGAAAGTATTACAGGACAAGGCAGGCAGGCTGGAAAAGGAAAAAGAAAAGCTAAAGGCTGAAACCGAGTTCACAAAAAAGGTGCAGGCCCTGATGCAGGAGTGTGGCAACCTTACTTTGTCCATGATTTCAATGAAGATTTCCGACATCGTAACAAGGGCAATAAAATCCATCTTTCCTGACCCATATGAGTTCCAGCTTGAGTTCGACATCAAGTACGGCAGGCTGTCGGCACAGATGGTATTGCTCAGAGACAAGCAGGTGTACTACCCAGCAGACGACAACGGTGACGGGGTGCTGGACATTATAGCGCTGGCATTGAGAACCGCCGTGCTTTGCCTGGATAAGCGGAATCTGCGTAGGGTAATGATACTGGACGAGCCTTGCGGAGCGTTAAGTGTGGATATGCAACCATTGGCAGGCAAGCTCTTAAGGCACCTGCACGAGAGCCTGGGCATCCAGTTTATCATTGTGGGAGCGCACGGCAACGCATACAGGGAATACGCGGACAAGGAAATTGACAGCGAATCCTTTAGTGTACCAGGAACCGTATTATAAGGAGAACAATCATGGATAACGTAAATCATCCTCTTCACTATGTGGGAGAGCAGACCTACATCGAGTGCATAGACGTGGCCATGCACCTTTCGTTTTGCAGGGGCAACGCCTTTAAGTACATCTGGAGGGCGGGAAGGAAGGGAGATGCAGTAGAGGACATACAAAAGGCCATCTGGTATCTGCGCAGGGAATCAATGGCACCGCCTTCAGCCGAGGCCGTGGCGGTATTTTCTTTGCTGCCCTTCTCAAACAAGCCGATACGGAACGAGAAGGACGAGATAGCATCGTTCAGGTGGAGAATCATGTATAAGATAGTGCATGGCCTGGATGCGCTGTATGATGCGCAGGAGTACGAGCAGTTCATGAAAGATAAGCAAAGGAGAGAACATGAGGAATAAGTACGAATACAGACTGGAGCTGGATGCCCGCTCGAAAGCAGGGGCGTGGGGAGACCAGGTGCGCATAAAGGGTATGGCGACGCACAACATCAGCGCGGGATACATCAACGTGGAGGGTCGCATAATACAGGACTGCGGGGATTCCCTTTACAGGATGACCGAGGTGATATGCGACCTGCCCATATACAGCTGGCAAAGAATAAAACTTGAAGAGGAGCCTGACTATGTAACCAAGACAGACGAGATTTTGTTGAAGATGCCGGAGGGATTCGGCCCCATAACCTTAATTAAGCATGGAGTGGTGTGATGGTTTACGAATACAGTCTTAAAGTGAAGGACGTGCATATGACCGGGCTTAGGGGAATCCTTACGCTCAGGGGAACGCCGGTAAAGGAAATCAAGGGGGACGACATACATGAAGGGGTGTATCTCGAAGGCCCGCTTAACGGTGTGTATGACAACGTATACAGGCTAAGTGAGCAAGGGTACTGCTACGTTGACGAGCAGGCATGGGAAAAGCGGGAGATACACGAGGATGATATGCTGGTTGGGATGAGGGAAATCGCGGTAAAGGTAACCGATGAAGACAGCGGAAGCGCAACCGTTATTCAATATGGTGTGCTGTAAATAAAAAAGGTCGCTGTCAGATGGAGGAATAAGTCTGACAGCGACCGGGGTGGCGGCAGGGGAAACAGAAAAACCCTGCCGCCTAATTTTTATGTCCCTCTTTCCACGCCCTGCGACCGAACAGGGCAACCGAAAAGTAGGCGACAAACGACAAGGACATCCGCGCAAACCCCCAGCCGGAGAGCGCCAGGCAGTTAAGCAAAAACCTTATGTCCGCTCTTACTCTAGACCTGCCGTAGGCGTACTCCACATCATGGATGCGCACCGCGTCAAAAGCCCAGTGGAAGATGAAGTCCAGAAGCCTACGCAGCCAGGCGGGGAAGGCCTCGGAGCCAACCCCGTTATAGGCGGCGGCTTTCTGCTCTGGGGTGATGCTGCTCCAGCCGGGGGGCAAGAACAGCTTTATGGGGGAGGTATATTCCATTTATTTTCCGGTGGCTTGCTTCAGGGCGGCTTCCTCTTCTTCGCTTAGCGCC
>Ga0172377_10005981_pt1 | contig 12518 bp, 6 predicted proteins | sample Pumphouse3metaG_FD_119749 | JGI IMG/M metagenome (GOLD analysis project Ga0172377, IMG submission 119749) | Leachate microbial communities from a municipal landfill in Southern Ontario, Canada - Pumphouse #3 metaG | ecosystem: Engineered > Solid waste > Landfill > Unclassified | place: Canada... | reverse complement strand
TTCAGGCAAACTTGTGGGACTTTTAGGGCCGTCTGGGTGCGGAAAATCAACCACGTTATTTATGATTGCTGGGTTACATAAACCCTCAGGCGGAAAAATCTTCTTTGGTGAAGACAACGTAACCAAATTAGCACCAGAAAAAAGAGGAATTGGATTGGTCTTTCAAAACTATGCTTTATATCCACATATGACCGTTAGACAAAACATCATGTTCCCACTTGAAAACTTGAATATTTCAAGAACAGAAGCCTTACAGTTGGTTGAAGAGATGGCAACTCTTGTAGGGATACAAGAGCAACTAGACAAGAAACCGGCACAACTATCCGGTGGGCAACAACAACGTGTGGCGATTGCTAGAGCACTTGTGAAAAAGCCTAGAGTGTTACTGTTAGATGAACCACTATCTAACTTAGATGCTAGACTACGTTTACAAATGAGAGAAGAAATTAAACGTATTCAAAGAGAAACAGGCATTACGACTATTTTCGTAACTCACGACCAAGAAGAAGCCATGTCCATTTCGGACTCGATGGTTGTTTTGGATTTTGGTGTTGAACAACAAATGGATTCACCTCAAGCGATGTATAACCATCCTAAAAATGCTTTTGTTGCGAAATTTTTAGGTAACCCACCCATTAACATGATTACTGGGCAAGTTAAAAACAAAAAGATTATGATTGAAGACACCGTGATTGGTGAAACAAAAGTCAAAGATGGCATTTATGATATTGGGATTAGACCAGAAGACTTTAGAGTGGATGACACAGGTCTTGCAGTTGACACCCATGACATTAAACATATTGGAAGAGATACGATGATTCATTTTATCGTAGGCGATATGCAGTTAAGAGCTTTGGTGGATTCTGATTCAGTCATCGGCAAAGAATCCATTAAGTTAATCGTTAAGCCAGGAAAAATTCATTTATTTGATAAGGAAACCGGTGAAGTTGCTCTATGAAAGAAACCAGCGTATTAAAAAATATCGTCTGGTCAATTAGAAGTAAAATACACCACTTAGGTGTTCGGTTTGAGAACTTCTTAACAAAAATTCATTTAGGATTTATTGTGAAGTGGCCGGCGTGGTTAAAGGCAATCTTCTATTTAGCACCAGCACTAATACTATTAGGGATATTTACGTTTTATCCGATTATCAACTCATTTTTAATCTCGTTTTATACAGGTTATAACATTCAAAGAGGCGATTTTGATGGTTACACATTAATTGGTAACTATGTTACTGTCTTAAAGCATGCCAACTTTGGTCAAGCGGTCTATAATACAGCTATGATTGTGTTAATCAGCGTTCCCATAACGATATTGGTTGGGTTGTTGATTGCGGTAGCATTAAATTCGATTAAACCGTTAAGGGGATTTTTCCAATCGATTTTCTTCTTACCTTATGTTACCAATTCAATTGCGATTGGGTTAGTATTCGCGTTTATGTTTAAAGGAAATAGTAATGACCTGTCCAATTTAGGGCTGGCCAACCAAATCTTAACTTGGATAGGGTTAGACCCCATTGTTTGGATTGGAGTTGGGGCAACGTATTGGTCAGCGATGAGTGTTATTTTAATTTATTCCATTTGGAATGGTTTAGCTTTCAAGATTATTGTTTTCCTAGCGGGGATTCAAGGGATTGATAAACAGTATTATCAATCAGCTCAAATTGATGGCGCTTCTAAAGCAAAATCATTTTGGCGGATTACGGTTCCGCTGATTAGTCCGATGATATTCTATATTTTAATTACTTCTGTGATTGGCGCATTTAAGACCTATTCAAGTGTCGTCGCGATCATCAATACACAAGGGATTATTACAACCGGAGCCAATGGATCCATTAACCTAAAAACAATTGTCTTCTATGTCTATGACTATATTTCACTGGCCGGTCAAGATGGCATGATGAGCTATGCCAGTGCCGCAGCGATTATCTTGTTCGGCATTATCTTGATATTCACGCTTATCCAGCTTTATGTGGGTAAGAAACGTGTCCATTACTAGGAGGCTATTATGAAACGCATAACAAAAGATATTAAACGGTTAGATTTAATAGCGACTGTAATTGATATTTTGTATAGTCTAGTTTATTTAACGACGGTGATCTATTTCTTTGTGATTTTAGTGGAACCAGAAGTTATTACCGATGTTGTTAATACAACGTATCATCTGTTTGGGTTTATCAAGGTATCCTCAGCAACCTTAAACATTTTAATTTCACTTATTATTGGGTACTTGATAGTCTTTATTCCAACTAACGTCATGCATGCTAAACGTGTTGCTAATAAAGAAAACATTGAAATGGATGAATGGGATTACCGTTCACAAATCCTTTATGGGTTATTATCAGTGTTTACATTTAATTTTATTGGTGGCGTGATTCGCTTTATTATCGCGAATAAGCAAATGGTGATTGTTAGTGATTACAACATAAAACAAGGTTTCATTCTGTTGATAAAAGATATTAAAAAGGGAACCATTAAATTAATCCATAAAATAAAAGTGGTATTGAAGGCCAATAAGAAATACAGGGAAAACAAAAAGACACTTGGTAAAGAAGAAGCTAAAAAGATAAAAGAAGCGGATATTAAAGCGATTAAAGGTTCTAAATCGCAACAAGATTTAGAAAAACTTGGAAGAAAAGCTCTGTTTGCCAAAGTCGTTCGTTTGGCCGTTACCTATACATTCTTAACAATGATGGCTTTGTTCATATTCATACCATTTTATTGGATGATATTAACCGCACTGAAAAGCAACCAAGAATTAACTACCACCCTAAACCCGAGATTCTTTATTGGGTTGGATGAAATGAACTGGGTTAACTTTAAAGTGGCCTTAACGCGATTTGATTTCTGGAAATATATGGGTAATACGGTTGTCGTTGGGATCTTATCGATGATTGGAACTGTAACAACAACGATATTAGCAGCATTTGCCTTCTCAAGACTTGATTTTAAAGGCAGAGAATTTATTTTCTCAATCTTGTTGTTGACGATGATGATTCCAGGTGAACTTTACACCATTACAAACTATATTACTGTTAGAAATTTAGGCTGGTACGACAGTTTCGCAGCCTTAATCTTCCCATTCATGACGTCTGTATTTTATATTTTCTTCTTGCGACAATCATTTAAGCAAGTCCCAGAAACATTATATAAAGCAGCACAAGTGGATGGCTGTGGAGATTTTAAATATTTGACAAGAGTGATGATACCAATCGCAAGACCAACTATTATCACCATCACAATCTTATCTGCAATTGGTGCATGGGATGCATATATCTGGCCACAATTAGCGGCACCAAGTGAAAAAAACTGGTTAATTTCTGTAGCATTAAGATCAACCAGCTTCGTTACCGGAGTGGGTAGTGACGCAAGACCGGTTTATAACATCCAGCTTGCCGCTACCGCATTAGTTACAGTGCCGCTTCTAATCATATTCTTCTCATTGAAGAAATATATTATTAGAGGTGTTGGAAGAAGTGGAACCAAAGGGTAATACCTTTTGTGTTTATATGTTTTAGATAAATAACTATCAAATATAGGAGGAAAAAATGAAAAGAATAGTTTCAGTATTCATTGGTTTATTCGCTGTGTTGATGATTTCAGCGTGTGCGAAACAACGTGATGAAGCACCAAAAATAATTGGTGCAGAATTAAATCCAGTCGTCGAAAAAGGCGGCTCATACAATCCACTTGATGGGGTCACTGTATCAGACCGAGAAGATAAAGATATCTCGGTAGATGATATTGTTGTTAGTGGTTTCGACGTAGACGACCTCAATTATCCAGGGACTTATACCATTATTTTAACGTTAACAGATAGCGCCGATAATAAAACGCAAGTAACGATTAATTTAAAAGTAGAAGACTCAGGGACAACGGCTTTACCTCCTGTACTAACGGGCGTTAAAGAAAATCAAACTTATTATATTGGCTCAGGTGATTTTAACCCAATTGCTGGTGTAACAGCATCTGACCCAGAAGAAGGTAATTTGACCGAACAAATTACATTAACAGGGGTTTATTTATTAGACACGCCTGGTACGTATAATTTAACGGTTAGAGTCACCAACAGTGCTGGTTTAAGAGCAAGTAAATCCATTATCTTAGTGGTTTTATCTTCAGAAATTCCACCGGTGTTAACCAGTGAACCAATTACCATTACGTTGTGGCATGCGATGGGCGAAGAAAACCAAAAATTATTACAAAAGTATGCCGATTCATTCAAGAAAATTTACCCTAATGTGACGGTTGTCATTCCTGCTGGGGCTGGTAACTATGATACTTTAAAGACCAACATGATTAACGCGATTACCGCGAATGCCATGCCAAACTTAGTTCAAGCTTATCCAGACCATGTGGCTGAATACTTAAACGGTAAAGCAGTGATTAACCTAAACGCTTATATTGAATCTGATATTTGGGGCTTAAAGGGTGATGATGCCTTAGATGACATTATTGAATCTTACCTAGAAGAAAACAGTCAATACGATGCAGCAGGTACATTCTATTCATTACCATTCAATAAATCATCTGAAGTTATGATTTACAACAAAACAGCTTTTGATGCATTAGAGCTAGATGCACCAACAACTTGGCAAGAAGTCATTGCGATGGCACCACAATTAAAAGCTTATGGTGATCAAATCGCTGAAGCTGCTGTTAGAAAGGCTAACCCTAAAGATACAGAAGCGCAATTAGCGGTTAAGATTGCGGATGCGAAAAAGATGATTATTCCAGCGTCCTATGACTCAACTGGTAATGCCTTCATTACATTCACAAGACAATGGAATGGTGGTTATACAGGCATTGACTTTGGTACCTTCAAGGGCCAATACTTGTGGCAAACAAGTGCGGCAACCAAAGTGGCAATGGAATTCTTAAAAACCAATAACGGCATTATTACACTGCCTGAATATTGGGATCAACAATACGCATCTACGCCGTTTACCAACCAACAAACATTTATCACAGTTGGTTCAAGTGCAGGGATTCGTTATAATGTACCACCAGAAGATCCAACCACAAAACAACCTTTATTTGAAATCGGGGTTGCCCCAATTCCATATAATGGAGAAATGTCTGAATACAAAGCAGTTATCCAACAAGGAACAAACGTTTCTTTATTGAAAACAGGAACCAACCAACAACAATTAGCTTCATGGTTATTCCTAAAACACATTATTAATACTGAAAACACCGTAGACTGGGCAATGAACACAGGTTATTTACCAGTCAGAACCAGTGGTTATGAATCCACAGTTTATCAAGATTTCTTGAATAACCCAACTGAAAACCAAAAATACATTTCAATGAGCGCGAACGCGGCATACATTCAAAAAGATTATATGTATTTTGACCCTGCATTTATCGGTTCATCTAGAGCAAGAACCCAAGTTGGTCTCGCATTAGAAAGAATTATGTTAGGTGACGGAAACATCCAATCAGCTTTAGACGAGGCTTATCGTGAAGCAAACTTAGGTGGGTCTTAATTTGAAAAAAGTTTTATCTCTGCTAGCGATCCTAGTAGTTGGATTGAGTTTAATGAGTTGTGACAATCAAGATCCACCACTTGAAGAGGATTATATACTCACGGATTTAAGTGGTAAAACCCAAGCAGAAATTCAAACCCTGTTCGATGGTTTAGAGATGAATGTCACCTTTAGAGAAGTAAAGACCAACGCTGTCGCACCGGGTACGTTTATTAAATACGTCGGCGCCGACATTGGTGATCAAGTTTCAAAAACAACAACCATTCGTGTTGAGATTGCTGTAGAACAACCATCCGCACCTTTAATTTACGGTGCGGAGGATGTTACAGTCTATGCCGCTGTACAGGGTAACCCACCCACTTTCGATATTACAGCAGGTATTACAGCCAAGGATTATAAGGGAAACGTCATTCCGTTTGGTCAATATTTATACATTTTAAGTATTACCGATAGCGCTGGTGAAACACTTTCTGAAGTGAATTTTTATCAAATCGGAGAGTATCGGGTGACGTATGTGGCTCAAAATAGTGGCTTATCCACCACGGAGGTCAGAATAATATCCGTGGTTGTTCCACCCTTTGATACCAACCATACGGATTCGTTTAGACTACAATCCAGTTATAAAAACAAATCATTTATTAACGACGGAATTGGCGTGGTTGAGATTACCAGCCATACCGATGCCGACACGACCAATTTTAAGGACCCTGTTACGGGTTTAAGATTCGCAGTTCGATATTTGGGTATTGATGCACCTGAGGCGACTTCTAAATATGATCCATGGGGCATTAAAGCAGCTAACTTTGTTAGAGACATTTTAGACAATGCTGATGAAATCATCTTAGAAGCAGAAGGCGACCGTCAAGACGGTAATGGCAGATACTTGGCATGGGTTTGGTATGTGAAAGACTCGCAAACCCGCCTGCTTAATCTAGAACTCGTTGAACAAGCATATGCCTTTGGCAGATCTGCTGAAACCACAAAATATGGTGATGTTTTCACCGTGGCGGCAGCGGAAACTCAATTAACGGGGAAACGAATTTATGGTGAAGAAGACCCAGATTACGATTATTCAAAAGAAGGCACACCTACCACAATAGCTGATTTATTAGATAACTTTGAGAATCACGTTGGCTCTAAAGTGATGGTTACAGGGATTGTCACCATTAAAGTGAGTCATTCGATTTTCTTAGAACAAGATGGTACCGGCATTTATGTTTATGTGGGCTTAGGGGTATTGACCAATGAACTTCAAATTGGTCATGAGGTCACTATTCAAGGTTTAGTGGGTGCTTATTACAATGATTCGAAGCAATTAACCAATTATTCGATGAACAATATGATTTTAGTTTCAACCGGTAACCCAGTGACACATCATTCAATTGATGGCAGTCAGTTGGGGGATTATGTTGGTAATGTGGTCCGGTTAGATAATTTGACTGTCAAGAGGATTGTTTTATCTCAATCCAATAGTCCAACAGATGCCTATACTGTTGAGACAGTGGACGCGTTTAACAATCCCGTCAATATTCGCGTGGATAAATACACAGCACAACTGGTTCCATCTTACACATTTGAAGTAGGCACAGTATTTTCGGTTACAGCACCAGTGACACAATATTACGACGGTTATCAGTTGATGTTACCTGGTTTTGCGAGTATAATAATTAGTGAATAACTAGGAGGAAGAAAATGAAGATTAAAAGATTCAGTTTTTTAAAAACAGTCGTCACATTTGTCGTAGCGATTGTTGCTGTTATCGGTTTAGCATCTTGCGGCGATAACAATCAAAAACTTGTTGATGAAGCTTTAGAAAGTCTAGAAATTGGCTATACAGGCACTGAAACATCAACGACAGTAAAAGGTAACTTAACATTGCCTACAAAATCTGGCGATATAACTATATCTTGGGTTTCTGATAAACCTAACGTAGTTTCAACCGCAGGGGTTGTTGTTAGAGGCGATGCTGATATTACAGTTAAACTTACCGCTACATTAAAATTAGGTAATGTAGAAGAAATAAAAGACTTTACCGTAACCGTTAAAGCTAAAGATCTCCCAACTCCATTAGAAGTGTTGGCAGCGGTTGCTTTAGATGGCGACTTCTTACTTTACGATAAAGAAAAAGACACGTATTCAACGAGAGAAGATATTGTGTTACCAACTGAAGTCCTAGGCATTCAAGTCACTTGGACATCAACCAACCCTGCACTTATTTCTGTAACTGGGAAAGTTACACGTCCAGTATGGGGACAAGAAGATCAAGCGGTTGTTCTAACGGCTAAAGTTGGCGAAGAAGAAAAACAATTTGTTGTTACTGTACAAGCAGTTGCTATTAAACCAGCATCAGCAAAAGTGGCTGATGCGAAAGACCTTCTTTTATTACAAGGAACATCAGATGGTGTTGTCGATGACTTAGATCTACCTGATACAGCGGGTAGTGAAGGGGTTGAAGTAACATGGATCTCTTCTAATCCAAATATCATCGGTAGTAATGGTGAAGTCAACCGTCAATCTGAAAACGTAACGGTTACATTAACAGCGGTATTGTTCTTCGAAGGCTATTCAGATGAAAAAGAATTTGAAGTGGTTGTTATTGCAGCTGAACCTTCTGTATTAGTGGATGATTTTGCGGGTGCTAAAGCATTATATACAACAAACCAAGCTTTACCTGAAAAACCATATACCTACGTTGAAGTTAAAGGCGTCACTGTGGTTGGTGTTACTACGGATGGTTATATAATTTATGATGGCGCTGACCTGTTCTTTGTGTTTACAAAAGGAGCACCTAAGGCATCAATTAAAGCCGGTAACGTTTATGATATCGTTGGTTTAGTAGATTACTACTTTGGTGCATGGCAATTTAATGGGACAACAGTAACCAAATATGCAACCATTACTAGACCATCTGAGGCAGTTGCACAAACACCAGATCCAAAAGAAGTACTAGATGTTGAAGCTTATATCGCAACATTACCTACTGCAGCTGAAATTACTGCAAATGGATTCCCATATGAAGCTATAGAAATCACTGCTAAAGTGTTGGTTCAAGGTAGTGGAAACTATGACGTATTCTTAGTTAACCCATTATTTGATGGTAAAGTTAACTCTGCGGCAAGCTCACCATTTACAACAGACGCATTGATGATTTATTACAAATCTAATATTGCGGCATTAAGAGCATTTAACGGTCAAAAAGTTAAACTCGTCGTTTACTTATATTCACTAAGAACCGATAGAAATATCTTTACATTCCTCTTTACAGGTGATGAAGCCGATATTACAGTTGTACCATTAACTGATAAAGAAATGGTTGCCTCAGCGAAGAGTCAAATTTCAGGATTGTTCCCACAAGTTCAAATTGAAGGGAAGACCTTTGAATTACCAGCAACATTATCTGGTGCTGATATTGTTTGGTCATCCTCAAATGAAGACGTGATTAACTCTGAAACTGGTGTAGTTACACCACACGCAACAGACCAAATCGCAGTTACATTGACAGCTACAATCAAAAAAGGCACAGAAACAGACACAATAGCAGTCATCATTAAAGTGGGTATCGTTCCACTTTCAACCGTTGAAGAAGTGGTTGCGCTTGAAGCAGGCAATGAAGTCATCAGAGTTATCGGGGTTGTTACAGCAAGCGAATTCTACAGAACTTATTTCATTCAACAAGGAGACGCTGGTATTGCTGTTTACACATCTGATGCAGCTCTTTTAGCTATCTTAAAAGCAAACTTAGGCAAACAAGTTGAAGTGATTGGTAAACGTGACGAACATAACGGTTTAAGACAAATTGCTCCACTAACTGGCAGAATTAAAGCCGTTGAAGGTGGCACAATGCCTGAAGAAGTTAACGTTGATGCCGTTTCACTTACTGCTGAAGGTATGATTGATTACCAAGGCCGTTTGGTTGAATTTACGAATCTAATTATTAAGAAAGTCGAAAAAGACACTTATGATAATGTTATCATTACCTTTGAAAGAATAGATGGTTCAACTATTCAAATGAAGTGGGATAGCCGTACAGCGTTATCAACAGAAGCAGCTGCTTTATTAGCAACTATCGTTGTTGGTAAGAAAGTTGACATCGTTAACCCACTTGCTTGGAACAATGTACCTTACTTATATTTCACAGATTCTACAGAAGTAGTTGTTGCTGATCTTACCAATCAAGATAAAGTAGCACTTGACCATGCAGCGTTAGTAATTCCGACTAAAGTCACCGTTGCTGGCGATATGAAATTACCAGCAGCTGGAACGAATGGTTCTGTCATCACTTGGGTAAGTGGCAACGCAGACGTTATCACAAATGCTGGTATCGTTACGCTTCCAACGGCAAAAACAATCGTTACATTAACGGCTACAATTGCTATTGATACAACATCTTTAACCAAAGCATTTGAAGTAGAAGTACTTCCTGAAGGTTATGTTGAAGTGGTAGTTTATGAAACAGGCTTTGAAGCACCTGACTTTACAGCAGCGTCAAAATATAGCGAACCTGAAACACTGGTTGGTCCAGCTGATAAACAATGGGCAGTACGTTATGGAACACCATCAACAACCACTCCAATCATTGGCGCACAATCTATGCAAATGAGATGGTATAGAGCAGCCAGCGGTGTTCACACAACAGATCCAATTTATGCGTTCACGAAGTTTGCAACAGAAGGGGCAACTAAAGTTACTTTCTTTGCCGCAAATAATGGACAAGGTTCTAATGTTGAAGTTACAATTTCAGTCGATGGCGGTGTTACATGGATTGCGCCAAAAGTATTCACACTAACTAATACAAGCACTGAATATACCTATGATGTTCCAGCAGTTAATCAATCTGGAAACGTTCAATTTAAGTTTACTATCGTGGTTGCTGATCCAATGCCTTTAGAGGACGATAGACTCTATCTTGACGATGTGAAGATATATGCATTAGAAGGCGGAGAGCCAGCTCCAGAAACAGTCACAGTTAAGGCGATAAACGCTGGTGGGTCAACCTTTAATGCAACGGTTGATGTTAACTATGCGGAAAACTTAGGCTTAAACAAAGACATTTTCACAGTCACGTTCAACGCAGGCAGCGCTTCAAACAACACAGCAATTAGAACAGAAGGCGGCTGGAGAATGTATTATCACGCAGACGGTGGAAACTTTATGACGGTTGACATGGCAGATGGTTATACCATTGAATCAATCATATTGGAAATTTCAACCAATAAAGCGACTGGAGATGCGATTACATTTAGAGTAAATGACACCTCAGTTACTGAAGAAGGTATCGTTGGCAATAAATTTACTAATGACGGCTTAGGCACTAACTGGAGAGTTTTAGATTCTATCGTTGTTGATGCTAACAGTTTCGTTTTACAAAACATGAATACTGTAAACGTTCAGTTATGGGTGTGGAGCATCGAAATCACTTACAGTGTAGAAGCTTAGGCACACACAAAAAGATAGTAGAAAAACCAAATTTGACTTTAATTATTTTTAACAAAAATGGTTTGATACATTATTAAGTTTAAAGAGCACTGCTTAACCGCAAGTGCTCTTTTTTTCTCTAACATTAACTAATAATAAACGGTTAAATGAATCCTTTTAAACGTGGTATGCACGTTTTTTTCTTTGGTTATAGGATCAAAAAGTGTGATATAATGGGTGTACAATAACTTTTTAGGAGTAATAGGATGATTAAAAAAATGATGTTAGTGGTATTAGTGGGACTCTCTTTGTTAGGGTTAGCTGGGTGCCAACAAGAAAAAGAATATGCTTTACCAGATTTAACGGGCTTGAATAAACAACAAACGGAAGATCTTTTTTTGGATTATGAGCTTTTTATCACATTAGAAGATAAAATCGATAATAGTGCCACAAAAGGCCGTTTTTTAGCATATGGTAATGAATTAGAAGTGGGCGATAAAGTTAAAAAGAATTCTAGTATCGTAATTTATTTTGCCGTTCATAAAAATATCTTACCTAATTTAGCTGGTGTACCCCAAGCAGAAATCCTTAGTTATTTTAGATACATGGATTTAGTTATTGAGATTAAAGAATTTGAAACAGATGATATCGAAGCCGGTTTATTTAGTCATTATGGCGCTAACTTAAAAGCAGGCGATATTTTAGAAAGCAATCAAAGCTTGACTATTTTTGTCGCAAAAGCACCTCGCATTATTTTAAATGAGATTATGATCAGTAAGTATTTAGAAGGTAGTTTAAATAGCAGGGCCATTGAACTTTATAACCATACCAATAATCCAGTTGATTTAGCCAACTACAACCTCTATATTTACACGGATGGCGATGACGAAGTCAGTATTAATATTCCATTAACTGGTATATTGGAAGCGAAAAAGACTTATTTAATTACCAATACCGGTGCTGATACAGTTTTACTGGATAAAGCCGATCTCATTACTAAGGATTTGGTTTTTGATGGGAACGATATGATTGGAATTAGTTATCAGGATTCAGCCTTGATTGATTTATTAGGTAATATAGGTTGGGGCTTCTATACATTCAATAATATCACGTTAGTTAGACATGCTAATATTACTACCCCTTCGGTTACTTATAACATTAATGATTGGGGTTATTACAAAGTAGATTACTTTGATATTTTGGGAACACATCCTGTTACTTACCCCACCACATTTACGTATAACCCAACAGAATTACTGCTCGATTATTATACCCAACCTAAAGGGATGGTTCAAGTTCAGTTTTCTAGCAATAATGATGGCGATACAGCCTATTTTACACCAGGATTTATGGGAGAAAAACGCGTTCGGTTTGTGGGCATTGATACACCAGAAATGGGTTCGGGTGTTATCGCAACCGCAGCGAAGAACTTCGTTTACAATAAACTAAACAGCGCCACTGAAATTTATATTCAACACGACCCCGTTAGTGGCATTTATGATACTTACCAAAGACACTTAGGGTTAATATGGTATGACGGGGTGTTACTGAATTACGAACTGGTTTTAAATGGGTATACTCAAAATAATTATTCAGACACGCAAAACAGACT
>Ga0172377_10005980_pt1 | contig 12518 bp, 13 predicted proteins | sample Pumphouse3metaG_FD_119749 | JGI IMG/M metagenome (GOLD analysis project Ga0172377, IMG submission 119749) | Leachate microbial communities from a municipal landfill in Southern Ontario, Canada - Pumphouse #3 metaG | ecosystem: Engineered > Solid waste > Landfill > Unclassified | place: Canada... | reverse complement strand
AGAATGCACCCCTTACTATGTATGATGAGGTAAATACTAAATGTAACTTGCCTGCACAAATAGATATTGAGGCTACCGAAGGTATGGAATACAAATTCCTTTGTGTAACAAAGGGTGGTGGTTCTGCCAATAAAACTTATCTTTATCAAGAAACAAAGGCTATATTGAATCCAGCAACTCTTTTACCGTTCCTGGTTTCGAAGATGAAGACTTTGGGCACTGCGGCTTGTCCTCCTTATCATATCGCATTTGTTATCGGCGGTACCTCTGCTGAGAAAAATCTGATGACCGTAAAGTTGGCTTCAACACATTATTATGATAACTTGCCTACTTCCGGTAATGAATACGGACGTGCTTTCAGGGATATTGAATTAGAGAAACAAGTACTTCAGGAAGCTTATAAAATAGGTGTTGGTGCACAATTCGGGGGTAAGTATTTTGCTCACGATGTGCGTATTATTCGTTTGCCTCGTCATGGCGCATCTTGTCCTGTAGGGCTTGGCGTATCTTGCTCGGCCGATCGTAATATTAAATGTAAGATTAATAAAGATGGTATTTGGATTGAGAAGCTGGATGATTGTCCCGGAAGTTTGATCCCTGATGAGCTTCGCAAAGCCGGTGAGGGAAATGCCGTAGAGATAAACTTGAACCAGCCGATGAAAGATGTTTTAAATGAACTGACCAAATATCCGGTTTCTACACGTCTGTCTTTAACGGGAACGATTGTTGTAGGTCGTGATATTGCTCATGCACGTTTAAAAGAACGGTTGGATCGTGGTGAAGATCTTCCTCAATATATAAAAGATCATCCTATTTATTATGCCGGTCCGGCAAAAACGCCAAAAGGTATGGCTTGCGGTTCAATGGGACCGACAACAGCAAATCGTATGGATCCGTATGTTGACTTGTTTCAGAGCCATGGCGGTAGTTTGATTATGTTGGCAAAAGGCAATCGTACGCAGGTCGTTACTGATGCTTGTAAAAAATATGGTGGTTTCTTCCTTGGTTCCATCGGAGGTCCTGCTGCAGTGCTTGCTCAGAATAACATAAAGAGCATAGAGTGTCTGGAATATCCGGAATTGGGTATGGAAGCTATCTGGAAGATCGAAGTCAAGGATTTTCCTGCATTCATTCTTGTTGATGATAAGGGCAATGATTTCTTTAAACAGATAAAACCTCGTTGTACTTGCGGTGAAAAATAACTGATTCTGTATAAAAAAAGAAGACGTCTGGCATATACATGTCAGACGTCTTCTTTTTATTGTTTTATTTCAGATTTTTCTCTTTCCATTTTTTGTATTTTCCCAATACGGTAAAACCATCTTTATTATACCACTTGTAACCGTTTCTTCGTTCATATCCAATTTGGGAGATATCGTCTTTTTTTATTCCATCTCGGTCACAAAAAAATGGACGATTGGTATCAAGATCGTAGAATCTTGCCCACATCGGTTGACAATTGTCGCAGGGTATCATTTTAAAATCTCTTTTGCCTTTTGAATTGGTGAAAAATTCTTTTTTCAATCCTTTAATTTCTGATTCATTATACCATTTAATAGCTCCTTTAATGGCATTGGTAATTCTTTGGGACGGATGCTTTATACCCATGAGCAATAGTACAATACCGTCGGATTCTTGACCGCTAAGTGATGGAAGCTCATAAGCACGTGCCTTGCATGGTTTCAATGAATTTTTGTCATGCTGCGCGCACCACACTGTCAGTTCTCCTTTTTTATTGCGTACTTGAGTATTTAATATACATTCGATACCTTTGTCAAAAGACGATTTGGCTTTTTGACAAATGGAATCAGGTATGAAGGCATAAGGTGATTTTTTCTTATATACATCTCTTAAAAGTTTCATAACATTTACCATGGCATTGTCATTATAGGTGATTTGGATGTAGTATCCTACCGGTCTTGGATAAAATTGAGGCCATCCGCCATTGTTATATTGGGCTTTGAAAAGATAATTGATGCCATTGATTACGGCATTTTTGTATGTCTTAAGATTTGTTGCCTGATACAGTCGTGCAAGATATTTAATTTCTGTTGTTGTAGCATTGTTGTCAATGGTACTTAAATTGATATTACTTTGCTGTTGAATGGCATTGGCCTTATCTTTTTCAGTCAGCTCGGCAGTCATATTGATGTTCTTTGGCCATCCACCAGTTGTCTGTTGGTAGAGTAGAACATTGTTGCCGATACGTGTAGCTTCTTGGGTTTTGAAAAAAAGATCATCAAATTTGGGAGCACAATGTACCCATGATTTGTAGTTGTCTTTTGATTTGTCTATGCTTGTGTCTTGAGCTGAAGTTCCTTCAAAAAAGAAGAAAAGTGGAAGTAAAAGGAAAAAAACGTTTTTCATGGTTACTAAATTAAGGTGGACTTATTAGTATGCTTCTCTGTATTTGTTTTCTTCTTTATCTTTTAGAAGATTTAGATAAGAAGCATATCGTGATTCGCTAATGAAGTGATCTTCTACTGCCTTGCGTACGGCGCACCCGGGTTCTTGACGATGGGTGCAGTTCCCGAATCGGCATTGGGAAGAGGTTTTAAATATCTCGGGAAAGTAATGGCTTATTTCATTGATTTCCATATCAATAACACCAAAACCCTTGATGCCTGGTGTGTCTATAATGTATCCGTTACTATTTTCAAGAGGAAACATTTGCGAAAAAGTTGTGGTATGTTTGCCTTTATCATGGCTGCTCGATATTTCACCCGTCGGGAGATTCAAGTTCGGTTGGATATAATTAATCAAAGTGGATTTTCCTACGCCCGAATGACCTGAAAGCAAAGTGATTTTATCTTTGAGTTCCGACTTGATGTCTTCAATCCCTTCTCCTTTTTTTAGAGAAACCTTGTAGCATCGGTAGCCGATTTGTGTATAAAGTCGGATTAATGAATCCGCATAATGAAGTTCGTCTTCTTTATACAAATCCATTTTGTTGAAGATGAGTCTTACCGGTACGCTATATGCTTCGGCAGAAGCTAGGAAACGGTCAATAAAAAGAGTGGAAGTTTCCGGATGATTAATGGTGAAAAGAAGTAAAACCTGGTCTATATTGGCCGCAAGTATATGTGATAATTTTGAAAGATTCGGTGCGCGTCTGATGATGTAATTCTTTCGATCTTTTATCTCATTGATGAAAGCTGTACCTTCTGTATTTGTAATAATTTGTACTCTATCACCGATGACTACCGGATTAGTACTCCGAATACCTTTAAGACGAAAATTTCCCTTAATTTTACATTCGATTAATTTATCGTCATCTGTTCTGACCTGATACCAGCTGCCGGTATTCTTGACTACTAAACCTTGCACGTTCTTTCGGATGATATCATATAGTCATAATTTCTTTATTTTTCTTTTCAAGAATAGCATCAATATCTTTGATATATTTGTCGTGAATTTTTTGAATCTTTTCTTCACCTTCTTTTTGTGAATCCTCAGGCATTCCTTCTTTAACAGCCTTCTTCAGAGCATCAATAGATTCGCGGCGTGCATTGCGTACACTTACTTTTGCTGTCTCGCTTTCGCTTTTGCATTGCTTGCCTAAATCTTTACGCCGTTCCTCGTTTAGCGGGGGAATGCCAATACGGATGATTTCTCCATTGTTTTCAGGCATAATGCCTAAGTCAGAATCGATAATGGCTTTTTCTATAATGTGAAGCATACTTTTATCCCATGGTCTGATAGCAATACTGCGTGCATCGGGAGTGGAAATGGATGAAGCATTGCTGATAGGAACCATGCTACCATAAGAGTTAACTTTGATTCCGTCCAATAGTCTGACGTCTGCTTTTCCGGCTCTGATGTGTGCCAGTGAATCTTCCAGATACATAATGGCCAGGTCCATTTTCTCTTGCGCTTTATCGATATAAGTCTTTAAGTCTTCCATGATGTTGATAATTTGTTTGCTATTATAGATATTGATGCTAAATACAAAGCAAAAATAGTTATTTTTTTTTGATTAGCAACAGCTTCCTCTTCTTTTTTGCTATAGAATTGCCTAGAACAAGCAAAGAGACTGCTGAAATGATGATGGCAATACCTAAAATAATTCTTGGTGTTAATGTTTCGTGAAACAGAATGACACCGATGATTACAGCGGTTACCGGTTCAAAAGCTCCGAGTATAGATGCCTTAGTTGATCCAATATTATGGATGGCTAGAGCTGTGCATATTAGTGAAACGTTACTTGGAAAGATGGCTAGGCCTATTAGATATTTCCATGTTTGAGGCTGTGGCAGGATGAGATCATAACCTAAACGAAGTCGTACAAATAAAACTAAAATTCCGAATACCAGCGTATAGAAACTGAGTTTGATGGTCGACATTGTTTTTAGTGTTGATAAATTTATACCTACGATGTATAGAGCATATAGTAGTGCTGAAAGCATGATCAGTATTGTACCGGTTCCAGAGAGCTGTTCTCCTTTCCCATGATAAAGCAAAAGAATTCCGGAGAGAGTCAAGATGATGGAAAGTGTAGTAGTAAGTGTGATCTTTTCTTTTAGGAATGTGGACATAATAATAACAACCATTATCGGATAAACGTATTGCATGGTTGTGGCCAGACCCGCGCCCATGTAATTATAAGTCATAAAAAGTAGTAATGACGAGAGTGCAAATATTATACCCATGAGAAATAGTGATTCGACATCTGTTTTATGAATGGCAAAATGCTGGTGCATGATCTTCATTATCACTCCCATAATGATAATAGCCAATGCATAACGATAAAACAGTATGGTTTCCGCATTCATCCCGATGGAATATAGCGGAAGTGCAAAAAGGGGGTTGGTGCCGTATATGACAGCAGCAATTATACCATACAAATACCCCTTGGTTTTACGACTTAGCATAATCTTGTTTTATAAACGGACATACCATAAATGATATGTCCGTTTATAATTTAGATCAAACAGTTGTTAATTATGAACAAGTGTGCCAATGTTTTCGCCGTTTAACAATTTCTTTAAGTTGCCCGGCGTATCCATATCAAAGACGATAATTGGAAGATTATTGTCTTTACACATACACATAGCGGTAAGGTCCATAACCTTAAGTCCGCGTTTTAATACTTCATCATAAGTAATGTCGTGAAATTTTGTTGCTGTAGGGTCCTTTTCGGGATCGGCCGTGTATATACCATCAACACGGGTTCCTTTTAGCATTATATCTGCATCTATTTCTATGCCACGTAAAGAAGATCCTGTATCGGTGGTGAAAAAAGGATTACCTGTTCCTGCTGATATGATAACAATTTCACCTTTTTCCATGTATTCAATGGCTTTCCATTTATTATAAAATTCACCGATGGGTTCCATGCGGATAGCAGTTAGAACATGTGCCTTTGTACCCATAGAAACAAGTGCTGAACTCAAGGCTAAACTGTTGATAACTGTAGCCAGCATCCCCATTTGATCGCCTTTAACTCTGTCGAAGCCCTTGCTTGCGCCATTAAGTCCGCGAAAAATATTTCCGCCACCAATCACGATGCCTATTTGCAGGCCTTGTTCATGAATTTCTTTTATCTGTTTTGCATATTCTGCTAATCGGTTCTCGTCGATACCGTATTGCTTTTCGCCCATCAGGCTTTCGCCGCTGAGCTTTAAAAGAATTCTTTTGTACTTTATCATCATGCATTCATGTAATCTCGTACAAATATACGCGATTCCTATCGTATATTTTAATTTCGCGAGATAATTTTTTTATTTTGTATTGTTTATATTGTTTTTTGGCAAATGTTCTTTATTCATTATTTATTTTAATCATACCCGATAGTCGTGGATGAGATAATTCCGTATATGTAATTGATCTCATGCTATGAATGTTTCTTGTAGTACGAGTTTTTGCTCTTTTTGATATGTTTCCTGTAATTAAAGTTGCAGCTTTGGCGTAAAGCGGTTCAGTAATATCACCGAAATCCGTTAGACTATCGAAATAATTATCACCTTTCAGGTTGGCCTCGTCTAATTTATAATTTGGGTTGAATCCCGAGGAATAGTTACTTTCACCTTTTGCATTGTAACTTTGGAAGGTAATAGGATAAAGTTCATAAGTAGCTCCATTATAAGTGATTTCAGTACTTTCCATACCGACATTTTTGCCTCCGGACGTTGTGCCGATAAGAATCACGTTCTCATCAATGCCCCTCAATGCATTGATGACAAGCTCGCTTGCAGAATATGAACTTCCTGATATGATAATATAAACTTTTTTTAAATTTAAAGCAACGGTTGAGGGTGATTCATTGAGATAATCACTTTTGTTGTAATCAAAGTAATCTTTAGGTCGTTCGCTATAATCTTTCATTCGTGTAGCATTGAATCTGAAGGATTCAAAGACCTTGTTCTTACAATTGCTTCCGGCGATAAAAGTGGACATTAGATTGGCGGATTTAACATAGCCTCCCAGATTATAACGAAGGTCGAGTATTAAATCCGTGACGCCTTTACTTTTGAATTTTTTAAAAACATTATATAATTCTTCGTTAAATCCCATGTCAAATGCTTGATATGACAGATAGCCGATGATATGACTACCGGTAGTATGCACTGTATCGCAAAGTATAGGATTCTCATATATTGCTTTTGAAGTGAGGGTGTAGCTCTTACCTTTCGAATCTTCGATGGTAACAGTGGAGATAGAACTTGGATCTATCAATGAGAGATAATCGTTCTTATAATTGGAAAGAGTGGGACGTCTTCCATTAATTTTTGTAATTATTATCCCTCTTTTAAAGCCTGCTTCACTTGCTGGAGAATCTTTATAAACGCCTTTGATATAAAATTTTATTTTATTTTTTTCTGCATTTGAAAATGATGATTGTAATCGGAAAAGTCCAAAGCTATAGGTTAGTCTCTTGTATTTTGATGAAGTAGTGCGTGTCAAAATATTTGAAGTGGTTAAGGAAATATAGGCTTTTTCTCTAATGTAGGAGAAAAGAGAGGAATCATTTTTGTTCTTAAATTTTTTATCCAACGTATTGGTGGTCATACTCATCAACGTTTTGTTTAAGAAATCTTTGTAATTCTGGTTGTAATTTCGGGTGAGAGTTTCGTATTCGTTGTTCCAGAGATACTTTTCTTGAAGATAAGTGTCGACCTTTTGGTTTAAAGCGGTATATCCTTTGTCTTTGTAATTCTGAGGTGCCTGAGAAATAGTAAAAGAAGTAGTGGAAGAATGGTTTTTGGTGCCAACCGTTATCGTAGCTATTCTTGTGGATTTGGTTGTGTTGGCACTTGTTGTGATGCTGAGAGAATTTATGCCATTTATGCCGGATTTTTTGTTAAGTACACACCAACTTTTGTCACTATTGGCGGACCAGTCATCGCTTGCCGTAAAGCTGAAGTTCTGTGTATCTCCGTCAGCGGAAGTTGTATAAACTTTTTTATTGATCCATTTAGAATCGGTAATACCGGTTTTTGACTTATTGTCATTTGTATGATCCTTACATGACGAGATTAATAAGGCAAAGAAAAGAAATGGGATAATTAATTTGAGCGTTTTCATCATTTTTTTGTACAGATAAATATGTTCTTTTGTATTCTTGTTTTAAGGTCTTAAATATATTGAACTTCTTTAAAAGAATATCGTCTCATCTTATGATTGTTATCTTTCAAAAGAAGTTGACCACCAGGTTCTATATTCATAAATTCTGCCATAAATTTTCCTGCAATATCTTGGTAAGCAAACATTCCCTTCTTTCGATAGATAGCCTGTACATATCTCGAGACAATGGCTTCGCTGTCATTGTTTTGTAAGATATTATAGTTTTTTTTAAATCGTAAAACGATATTTCTAAGGATATCAAGCCTATTGTGTTTTATGTTTGTTATTTGTTGGAGTGAAACGGGGTTAGGAGCATTGCTGACAAATGTTTGCTGATTAATATTAATGCCGATGCCGAGGATACTTCTTTCTATTGTTTTACCACTTAAATCATTTTCGATCAGCATACCACAAATCTTTTTCTTTTTCCAATAGATGTCGTTTGGCCATTTGATGGATATTTCATCGGTATAACAACTTAATTCGTCTCTTATTGCAAGAGAAATTGCCTGAGAGATTAAAAACTGTCGTTTGGCTTCAATAAAATGTGGATAGAGTACAAAACTAAAGAGCAAATTTTGTCCATCTTCTGCTTCCCAAGTATTACCGCGTTGACCCCTTCCAGCTGTTTGGTAGTCCGAGATGACAGTTGTAAATTCTTCTACTTGTTGTTTATCGCAAAGAGCTTGCAAGCTGTTATTTGTGGAGTCTGTTTCATGAACAATAATTAGTGGAACGGGAAATTTGTCAGGGTATTGCATCATATTCTGTTTTAAGTTTTTTTGTAAACTTTTTGATAACCTCTTCGTATGAGTGATCGATGAGGCTTTTTATTAATTTGTCATTAACGTCTTTATCAAAGGAAACGTCGATCCAATATTTTTTATTGAAATGATAAGCTTCTTTTATACCGATATATTGTTCTTTTAGGTCAATGGCTTTTTCTGGATTACATTTTAAGGCGATAGTATTAGCTGATTCTAAGTCAATGAGGGCAAACATTTTCCCCATGACTTTTATTACCAGTGAATATTTATCGAATGGTAAACATTCGGTTGCTGCCTTCTTATTCAGGCAATAAGTTCTTATCGATTCAACATTCATAGCCGTGTGATTAAATAGTTTGTCTTAGTGAAAGAGCTTTTTATATTCAAGTCGTTATTTATAAATCTAGTAGCTATTGTAAAGGAGGGAAAAAAGCCTCTTTGATGTGGTTTATTTTAAAATTATCTTTCTTCCCAACTACTGTGATAATATCAAATCTCACAGGTGCGTCAATTTGGTAATCTTTGATATAAGCATTGGCGGCGCGGACTGTTCGTCGTATTTTTAATATATTTACAGCTTCTTCCGGTTGCATAAATATCGTATTCCGTCTTGTCTTGACTTCTACAACGATTAATTCGTCATCTTTTGTTGCAATGATGTCAAGTTCAAGGTGCCCTTTTCTCCAATTCCGGTGGCAAATAATATAATTATTTTGCATCAGATACGCAACGGCTGCATCTTCTCCGAGTTTACCCAATTCATTATGTATAGCCATTTTCTTGCAAAAATACGTCTTTTTCTTTGTAATAAAAAAAAGTAGCTTATTTTTGTATTATATTTATTGAAAACGAAAAATTAAATTTTATGTTTGATGATGATTATTTTATGAAACAGGCTTTGCAAGAGGCTAAAGAGGCTAATGAACAAGGAGAAATCCCGATCGGTGCTATTGTTGTTAGCAAGAATCGGATCATAGTTCGTGCTCACAATTTAACGGAGACATTGAATGATGTTACTGCGCATGCTGAGATGCAGGCTATTACTGCAGCAGCTAATGTGTTAGGCGGAAAATACTTGAATGAGTGCACTTTGTATGTAACAGTAGAGCCATGTGTAATGTGTGCGGGAGCTATAGCGTGGGCTCAGGTGGGTAAGTTGGTTTTTGGGGCTTTGGATGAAAAACACGGTTATCTAAAATATGCTCCTCAAGCATTGCATCCTAAAACGGTAGTTGTTCAGGGTGTACTAGCTGCAGAGTGTTCTAATTTGATGAAAGCTTTTTTTGTAAAAAAAAGATAATCATTTATTTTTCTTCTTCAAAATCCACATATTCGCCCTCGTCTTTAGAAAATATTTTTTTATGATGGTCTGAGGAATTTGTACTGTCATCCGGATTACCGTTGGTAGATGAATTTGCTTGGGCCGATTGTCTGTTTTTTTGTTTCTCTGTACGTTCCCATTGGCTTTGGGTATTCGAATGTCCTCCCAATCCGAAGATTGTCCTGAATACGGATATTACAATAGACAACCCTGCCATGATGATAAAGATAAACAGCAAAAAGAAAAATCCTAATATATGAAACATGATTAAGTGATTATAATTATTATATTACTTAATACAACAATTGTGCCATTAAAAAGTTTGCTTGCTTTTTTTTGTGATGAGAGAAAGGATGATATACCATAGAATAACTGCGGAAAATCCTCTAATGCCAAGCCATAATAGTAATGGGATACAGATAAATAAAAAAATGAAACTGACTTTATTTCCTTTCCATGAGAGGTTTTTAAATTTCAAAGAAAACATAGGTATTTCTGAAATCAGCAAATATGAGAAAAGAAATACGAATAAGAGAATGATTACTCCATTAACGTGATTGATAAGGAAATCTTTTTCACCAACAATTAGTGATCCCCAAAATAATGCGTTGGCTGGTGTGGGCAATCCTATAAAAGATGAAGTCTGACGTTCATCGATGTTGAATTTTGCCAATCGTAAGGCCGAAAAGACAGCCATAACAAAGGCTAAATACGGAATATATTCTCTTATATCCATCAAGAAAGCAGGGTACACCATATCAGGCTCATTGAGTAAAGAGAAAATAATGAAAGAAGGTGCAATACCAAAACTTATGTTGTCCGATAAGGAATCAAGTTCTTTTCCTATCGGAGATGGTGCATGTAAAAGACGTGCCAGCATCCCGTCAAAGAAGTCGAATACCGCACTAAATAAGATGAATAGCAATGCCAATTCGTATTCGGTCTTGAATGCCATTATACAAGCTATGCAGCCCGAAAAAAGATTCAGACAAGTTACCGTGTTGGGAATATTACTTTTTATTTGATGTGTCATTTTTTGACTGATTATTTTAATTTGGCGATAACGGTTTGATTACCAATTGTCGGTTGATTCAGACGAACAAGGACTTCCGTATCCGTAGGGAGGAATACATCTACTCTTGAACCGAATTTAATAAATCCCATATGTTCGTCGATGTAGCAGTCGTCGCCTTCTTCAGCATAAGTTACGATTCTTCGTGCCATGGCACCGGCAATTTGTCTAGTCATAACATCTTTACCCTCAGGAGTTCTGATGATAATCGTGGAATGTTCATTCTCCATACTGGCTTTTGGGAGCCAGGCTTTATGATAGTTCCCGTTTTGATGAGCTACCTTTAATATAGAACCTTCAACAGGATACCAATTGGCATGTACATTAAGTATACTCATGAATATTGAGATCATCAATCGTCGTTCGTGAAAGTATTCATTTTCTTCCACTTCTTCAATTGCTACTACTTTACCATCGGCGGGAGCTACAACTATGTTCTCCGTATCTTGTCCGAACAGGCGTATGGGACATTGGAAAAAATTCAACAATAAACAGTATGTTACTATACTTATTGCCGCTACGATATAAAAGGGAATTCTAGTTTCCAGTCCCCAATATAATGCTAGATTAATAAGAATAATGAATAAGAAAGTGCCATATAGAGTATGCGTTCCTTCTCTATGTATATGAATTTTTTTTAATCTTTTAATATGCTTCATTGATAAGATTATAAATGTTTCTGCAAAAATAGACTTATTTTAAAGAATCTACAAGTAATATAGAATAGATTTATTGTTGTTGATAACTTTTTGGTATTTTTTTTTGTTTATTGCATAGTAGGGCGTATTTTTACATTCAAAATAATACAAATAATCATTATGCAAGATTTCGTTCATCTGCACGTACATACTCAATATTCTCTTCTTGATGGTCAGGCCAGCGTAAAGGCCTTGGTGGATAAAGCTATGAAGAACGGCATGAAAGGAATAGCTGTCACCGATCATGGTAATATGTTCGGTATTAAGGAATTTACCAATTATGTTAATAAGAAAAATAGTGGTCCGAGAGAAAATATAAAGACTTTAAAGAAGAAGTTAGCCGATTTGGAATCCGCGGCTGTTGATGCTTCGGGTAATACCGTCGAAACTGCGAGTGAGATTGCTGCTTGTCGTTCTCAAATTATTGAACAGGAAGCCAAACTCTTCAAGCCCATTATCGGTTGTGAAATGTATGTGGCTCATCGTTCATTGGAATTGAAAGAAGGAAAGCCCGATCAGGGTGGATATCATTTGATAGTATTGGCAAAAAACGAGAAGGGATATCATAACTTGATTAAACTGGTATCTCATTCTTGGACGAAGGGTTTTTATATGCGCCCTCGTACTGATCGCAAGGAATTGGAAAAGTATCATGAGGGACTGATAATCAGTTCCGCTTGTTTGGGTGGCGAAGTTCCGCGAAATATTACAGCTGGTCATTATGAGGAGGCCGAAGCTGCTATCTGTTGGTTTAAGAATCTTTTCGGTGATGATTACTATTTGGAGCTTCAGCGTCATAGGGCAACTGTGCCACGGGCTAATCATGAAACTTATCCTTTGCAGGTTAATGTCAATAACTATATTATTGAGTATGCGAAGAAATATAATGTCAAGCTCATTTGTACTAATGATGTTCATTTTGTCAATGAAGATAATGCTGAGGCTCATGATCGTTTGATTTGCTTGAGTACAGGCAAAGATTTGGATGATCCTAAGCGCATGCTTTATTCTAAGCAAGAATGGATGAAGACTCGCGAAGAAATGAACGAGATATTTGCAGATGTGCCCGAGGCATTAAGTAATACCGTTGAAGTATT